>Ga0209042_1000312_pt1 | contig 56566 bp, 40 predicted proteins | sample SaaInlV_200m_DNA_6_FD_184649 | JGI IMG/M metagenome (GOLD analysis project Ga0209042, IMG submission 184649) | Marine microbial communities from expanding oxygen minimum zones in the Saanich Inlet - SI037_S2LV_200m_DNA (SPAdes) (version 2) | ecosystem: Environmental > Aquatic > Marine >... | reverse complement strand
GTCAAGTAAATATACAATTATTGAGACTCCTTTTTATAAAAAGGTAACTTCCACTTCTGAAAATTCGTTATGCTTTGTTAATTGTAGCGTAGAGAAGTTTTGAATTGAAAAATTAAGGAAACTTTAGATATTTTAAAAATCAACTTATATCGAATTACAATTATATAAAATGGTAAAATTTTATTCTGATAGAGGGAATTCAGTTTTGTATGATTTGTGAATTTATTAAACTTTTGTTTTTACCTATTTTTAAGAGCCAACAAAAAACTATTATATTAGGTTTTACAAAGTATAATATCTATACTTGTACAATTATTTTTGATGAAAATATTGAATAAAATATGATACATTTTAAACAAAGGTATTTAATTATTTTAGGACTTTTTGTCTTTTGTGCTAGTTGTTCAGAACAGAATAATTTGCATATTGGGAAATGGCATCGTTCAAATAACCAAGGCGAATCAGTAGTAATCCAATTTTCTGAAGATGGTTTTTATAATGTATTTGTTGGGAATCAATCTGCCGAAAATAAGGCAAATGAAAAAGAACAAATATTATTGAAATATAAATTTGATTATTCTACCGATCCTATTAAATTTCATTTGTATCAAGAGGATGACAGAAATGTTTCCGAGGCTGTTACCAACGGAATTGTTAAATTTATTGGCAAAGATACAATGCGATTGTTATTATATACTTCAGCAACTAAATCTATTCCAAATGACTTTTCAGGTGAAAACTTTGTAGATTTTTCAAAAATTGATAATTAATAATAGGCTATCATTTGCGTTTACAAAAATAAAAACAAAATTCTTTCAGGTGAATGGAAACATTTTTAGAAATTCTTAAATATATTCTACCTTCCATAATTGTCTTTCTAACAGCATATTTTATATTGAAAGCTCAATTAGATAATTTTGAGAAAAGAAGCAGATTCGAATTAAAACTTGAAAATCAGAAAATTGTAACACCAGTAAAATTGCAGGCTTATGAGCGGCTAATTCTTTTGTTAGAACGTGTTTCTCCTGAAACATTGATAGTTAGAGTTAGCATAACAGGAAAGACAAATCAGCAACTTCAGAACGAATTATTGAGAAACATAAGAGCGGAATTTGAACATAATCTTTCTCAGCAATTGTATGTTTCTGTAAAAGCATGGGAAATTGTGATTAATGCACGCGAAAGTATCGTGAAACAAATAAACACTTTTGCCCTGAAAGTTAAACCAAACAGTCCGGCAATAGAGTTGAGCAAGGAAATTCTTGAAAGCCAGATAAATATAAAACATTTGCCAGCAAGATTGGCAATAGATTTTTTAAAAAATGAAGCTTATAAATATTTCTAAATATTCACTCAATATTATTAACTTAAATTAAAAAAGTATGAAAAAAGTGTATTTATTTTTATTAATTTCTTTATTCTCACTTTCTGTTTTTTCTCAGCAAATTGGTGAAAGAATTATAGTTGGAGAATATGATGAGACAACAATGACAATTGCTAACCCCAAGCCTCCGGTTCAAGTCAGCAATAGTGCAAAATCATGGAACGTGCAGTTCAATTTCCCAACCGATCCTGCACATTCTCCTCAAGCAGGTGCCGAAACCGATGGTAGTTTTTTCTACACTACTCAGTGGAATGGAGATTCTATTTTTAAATACGACATGAATGGAGTTTATGTTGGTGGATTTACAATTTCCGGTGCGAGTGGATTGCGTGATCTAGCTTACGATGGAACATATTTTTATGGAGGAAGTGCCGGTACTACAATTTATGAAATGGATTTTGGCGCACAAACTCTTATTAGCAGTATCAGTTGTGCTCCAGCCGAGGTACGACATATTGCTTATGATAATGTTAATAATGGATTTTGGGTTGGAAATTGGTCAACTGATATGAATTTGGTTAGCAGAACAGGATCTATTATAAATACAATTCCTTCAGCAACACATGGTTGCGCCTCTACTTACGGTTCTGCATTTGATAATGAGTCTATTGGTGGACCATATCTTTGGGTAATTTCTGCAAATTCCGGTGATGGAGTGGCTGAATTAAAACAAATAGATATTGCTACCGGTATGCAAACAGGAATTATGACAGATGCTTTAGTAGATTTAGGTTTATCCTCTGGATTAGGAGGTGGATTATTTATTCAAAGCAATATTGTTCCAGGGACTACAACTATAGGTGGATTAATTCAAAATACTACAATTTTTGGTTATGATTTGTCAACCGTTGTTGATTCTTTTGATGTTGCTGTTGTAGGTTTTGTATCACCTATTACTGGAGTTGGTTTAACAAACACTGAAACAATTTCAGTTGAGATTAAAAATTATGGTACTGAAACAATTTCTGGATTTCCAATTAGTTATGAAATTAATGGAGCTACTGCGGTTACAGAAACTTTTACCGGAAGTTTGACTTACGGAGAAACAGCAAGTTTTTCTTTTGCTCAAACAGCAGATTTATCTGTAGTTGGCGAATATAGCATTACTGTTACTACTGCCTTAGCTTATGATGCTGATCTTGATAATAATAGTGGTTATCAAACAGCATTTAATTTAAGTAATACATCTCAAAGACTTGTTTTAATTGAGCATTTTACTCAAGCTTCTTGTGGACCATGTGCCAGTCAAAATCCTGCTTTGGATGCTTTAATTACAAATGCACAGAATATTGATAAAGTAACGCACATTGCTTACCATACTTCTTGGCCTGGTACTGACCCAATGTACGATTTTAACGATAATAATGGTTTAGGAAATGCCAGAGTAGATTACTATGATGTATCCGGAGTTCCAAATTGTGTTATTTCTGGTAATATTGATCAAGGTTTGCCAAGTGTTGTAACACAAGACAAAATTGATGCTGAATATATGCGATTTGGGTTTTTAAATATCACAGGAACTGCAGATTTTATTGACTCAGAATTGCAAATTGACTTATCCTTTGAAGCTTATACCAATTTTGACAATGGTACAATCATCGCTCATGCTGTTTTAGTAGAGGATGTAGAATACACTTCTGCTCCAGGTACTAATGGCGAAATTTCCTTCCCTGACGTAATGAGAAATATGTTTCCGGGAGAATTTGGCACAAACCTAAATAATCCATCAGATGGAGATATTGTCCCATTAAGTTTTACTTATCAAATTCCTTCACAAATTGATATTGCCAATTGTAAACTTATCGTTTTTGTTCAAAATGATGATAATAAAGATATCTTCATGGCAACACAATTTGAAATTGAAGATTTGTGCAGTATGAGTTTAGCAACTGAAGCTACAAATATTACAGAGATTGGAGTATTTGGTTCAGCAACAGTTACTGTTACTGGAGGAACTCCACCATTTACATACCAATGGGATGACTCTAATAATCAAACCACTGAAACAGCCACAGACCTTCAGGAAGGCACATATACTGTTATAGTTACAGATTCATTGGGTTGTGTGCAAATTGCAAGTGTTGATATTTCTGATCTTTCGGCAATTTCTGATTTTGAAAATTCAGGAATTAATATTTATCCAAATCCAACAAATGGTTTGCTTAATATTGAAAACATTAGAAATTCAGAAATTTATATCTATAATATTCTTGGAGAAAAAGTTGCATACCATTCAGTTAAAAATGATAATACAACAATTGATCTTTCAAACTTATCAAACGGAACATATTTGATAAAACTGATAACCAAAGAAGGCACATATTCTAAGCAAATATTTTTAAATAAATAATCAGAATTCAATCACAAAAAAAAAAGGCTGGAATAATTTAATTCCAGCCATTTTTGTATATACAACTTTCGTTGAAGTGAAAATCAAAATAACTATTTGATTAATTCAACACTTCGTTTTACAAATTTTGTAAGCTCTTCGCCTTTCAACATTCCGTTTGCAAGTAGAGCAAGATCTATCAGTTGTTTTACCAATTTATTGTCTTTTCCATATTTTGTGAGAAGATCGTCTTTTTCTTTCTTAAATGTAGAGATTTTCTTTTCTGTGTCTTCTAATTTATCTTTCTCTTCTTGAGGAATTTCTTCTTCCTTTTTATCTTTTTTAAGAGCTTCTAAAGCAGTTTTATCTTCTTCAAGAGGTTTGATTTTTGAATTAATATCAGAAATCTCATTCCCGAGAGAATCATCTTTTTCAGCCATAATTTTAGTTACAAGCGGATGATTAGAATTTACAACAAGATTGAAGCTATCTGGCAATTCTCCATAGAAATTCATTCCACCACCACCGGTAGCCGACATATCCTTCATCCTTCTCATAAACTCGTTTTGAGTGATAAAAATAGGATTATTCTTTTCTCCCAAATCTTCGTAGTTTACAATAAAATTAATTTTCTCTTTTGGCAATTGAGATTGAAATACCGGTGTTAAATCTGTTTGTTGGTCAAAAGAAATACTTGAAGCTGGTTTTTCATCTTTTTTAATAAGATTGTCAACAGTATCGGCATCGACACGTGCAAACGAACTGTCCTTAAATTTTGTTTCCAAATGATTTATGAAATGAGAGTCAAGTTGTCCGTCAAGAACAAGTACATCGTAGCCTTTCAATTTTGCCGCTTCTATGTAACTGTATTGCTCTTCAGCATTTGATGTATAAAGATATACTAATTTTTTGTCTTTGTCTTTTTGATTTTCGCCAATTACTTTTTTGTATTCATCAAAAGTAAAATATTTTCCATCGGTATTTTTGAATAAGGCGAAATTCTCAGCTTTTTCATAGAATTTCTCTTCAGACAACATTCCGTACACAATGAATAATTTCAAATCGTCCCATTTCTTTTCAAAGTCGTCTCTTTTTTCTTTAAAAATATCGGCTAATTTGTCAGCAACTTTTTTGGTAATATGACTTGAGATTTTTTTAACATTAGAATCGCTTTGTAAAAAGCTTCTTGAAACGTTTAGAGGAATATCCGGCGAGTCTAATACACCATGAAGCAATGTAAGAAATTCGGGTACAATTCCTTCAACAGAGTCAGTTACAAATACCTGATTGCAATAAAGTTGAATTTTGTTTTTCTGTATTTCTATGTTTTTCTTTATTTTTGGAAAATATAAAATCCCAGTTAGGTTGAATGGATAATCCACATTTAAATGTATGTTGAACAGTGGATCATCGAATTGCATTGGATACAATTCTTTATAGAAGGATTTATAATCTTCATCTTTCAAATCCGCTGGTTTTCTGGTCCATGCAGGATTAGAATTGTTTATAACTTTATCTTTATCAGTTATTTCTTCTTTGCCATCTTTCCACTCTTTTTCTTTTCCGAAAGCAATATCTACTGGCAAGAATTTGCAATACTTTGTCAGTAATTCATTTATTTTTTGCTCGTTGGCAAATTCTTGAGAATCTTTGTCGAAATATAAAACTATATCTGTTCCAACTTCTTCCTTTTCAATATTTTCGAGAGAATATTCAGGGCTACCATCGCAAGACCATTTTACTGCTTGTGAGTTTTCTTTATGCGATTTTGTCAGAATTTCAACTTTTTCTGAAACCATAAAAGCAGAATAAAAACCTAAACCAAAATGACCAATTATTGCATTGGCTTCCTTTTTATATTTTTCAAGAAATTCTTCGGCACTCGAAAAAGCAATCTGATTTATGAATTTATTAATTTCATCGGCAGTCATACCAATTCCTTTGTCGGAAATTTGTAATGTCTTTTTCTTCTCATTGAGAATCACCTGCACTTTAGTATCTCCCAAATCTCCTTTATAATCGCCAATAGATGCTAAAGTTATAAGTTTTTGTGTAGCATCAATTGCGTTAGAGATTAACTCACGTAAGAAAATTTCGTGGTCGGAATATAAGAATTTTTTAATAATAGGAAAAATGTTCTCCGTTGTTACTCCAATTTTGCCTTTTTGCATTTTATCTAAAATTTAATTAAACATCAATATTTTGCCGTGCCGCTTTTCAAAGTATATGCCATTTTTTACTTATGACTATTTGGCAGGATAGGGGAGGAACTCTAAATTCCTTTGTTTGATATAGAGTTTTTGATGTAAAAGTAGAGATGGTTTGGTTGGGAATTCTTGAAAATTGAAATCAGTATTCGATGTTCATTTATTCAGGTTAAAATTGAAAACCAAAATAATTTTTAGTTATTATCTATCCAAAATATCAATTTCGTAGCTATCACTTCTTTTCGATAAACTACCTTCATATTCAGGATTATTATATTCTCCAATCACATTTGAGTGTAGCAACCAAAATTCTTTTCCCATTAAATGTGGATTGTAAAAGAGAAAGAAACAATTTGTCTGAACATTGACTTGATGATAATGCCAAATTTCATAAGGATAAGAATCTGGTTCGTGATGAAATACTTCGATAGAATTCGGAGTTCCGTATTGTAAATAAATTCTGCCACGGTCTGTTTCGTACCCCATTTTAATTTGCGTACTGTACGATTTATTAACTAAATCAACAATTTCTTTATATATTTTCCATTCTTGCTCGGGAGCTATGGAATTTCTTTTCGTCCAGAAATCATGAAAATATTTTTGCATGTACTCAATATTATTTTTTGCTACTACATTTTCTGAAAATTGTCGTTCCTTAGGCGTAGATATTGGATATAAGCAATTGATATATTCATTAAGAGTTTCTACATTAGTAATTTCTTTCACAAAAGAATTTTCAAGGTTTAAGCTATTAATGTCATTTAAATTTAGTGCAACCCCCGGGTTACTTCTTTGAAAAAAGCTCTTTTTTTCGACTACTATTTCGTTTTTGCTATTTCTTATTTGCACCACTAAATTGTAATTCCCAGTCGAAAGATTATCAATTACAAATTCTCCAATGACAACATTTGTTGTTTTAGCTTCTTTCTTTTGAAACCTATTGAATTCGCTCAATATTACATTTGTTTCGTAAGATTCTATGAAATATTTACAAAGGTACTTTTCATTTTTAGTGAAAATCTTGTTGGAATAATAAATCTCGCAATAAAAAATTAGCTTGTTTATGCTTTTCGGATAAAAGTTTGAAACAAAAGGTACTAAATCGTAACCACTTTTCGAGAATTTGTTTATTTGTGAATTGGCACTATACTTTTCTATGAATTGAATATCGGAAAACGAAATTTCATTTTTGGGTAGCGAAATAGTTATTATGTCATTATATTTTTGTTTATAACTTTTTTTGTTGTTATCAGAAATTTCAAATTCAAGATTGTATATTCCGTTAGGAAGCGAAATTCTTTGCTGATCAATGAAAGTTGGTTTTGCTTCCAAAGTATCTGAAATTTCAGGACTTAACAAGTTATATTTTCTAAAATCGATAATTTTTCCCCCTTGTTTGAATAGAATAACAATCTCTACCGATGCCTGATATTTCTTATTTTCGTTGAATTTAAAAATCACACTTTCGCCGACTATTGATAAATAAGTTTCAATAAATGGTTCATTTTCAACAGAATTGAAAATAGCATAGTCGAAATATGCCTGAATTTTATCGTCTGCTGAAATTACTTCTTTCGAAAATATGAATGCTAAAATTATGATTAAGAATACTACTTTTTTCATTTCAAAAAATTTATTTGTTTACCATATGACAAAGGTTTTTTAAAAAACCCTATGTGAATATTTATTATTTTTAGAAGCCCCCTAAAGAAATTGATTTTTTTATTCGTACTCTTTTATAACCTTTTCACTTGCTATCTCAGACTATTTTTGAAATGCAGACAAAAAATATTTCGATTTTAAAAACCAATCAACAGCTCATATTTTTGAGTTAGAAATTTGTGCGAAATTGAGAAAATCCCTATTAAATTTCTTGTAGGAACTATCATTTATGGCGATATTAAGAAATATTTATACGATAAAAATGAGATTTATAAGGATAAAAATAGTTTTCGACATATTTTGAGCCAAGTTATAATTTTTCTTTCATACAGAATAAATTAGAAATATTTGCTGGAACTACTCATTTCGATGCAATGTATGGCAATGGTTTTTCTGTTGTAAATGTGGGTTTTACAGGTTCTAAAGAAATATAAATTTCAGGAAAATATGCCTTGCCGGTTTATGCAAGTTTTCTAGCAAATCCGTAAATTGAGATCTATTTTGTAATTTTTGGATTCAGTTTGTATTTTTTTTTAAAAAAAAGGAAAAATGTTTTGTATAAGTTAAAATTACAATATCTTTGCATTTTTTAAAATTATAATAATACAATGAAAAAAGGAACAGTAAAATTTTATAATGAATCTAAAGGATATGGATTCATTAGTGAAGAAGGATCAGGAAAAGAATACTTTGTACACATGTCTGGATTAATTGACGTAATTCACGATGGTGATACAGTAGAATTTGAATTGAAAGAAGGAAAAAAAGGATTAAACGCAGTAGAAGTAAAAGTAATATAATAATTATTCTTAAACTTTTGTAATGAAATTAAAAGCCTGTTAAATAACAGGCTTTTTTTGTTTTTATAATTTTATGAAATATTAATTTCAGAGCATAACAATCGTTGGTACAACTGAAATTGTAAAATTCATTAAATATATCTAAGGAATTATTCTAATCTCCCAGATATTTGAATATCATCATAAAAAGTTTTTCGGGATCTAAAGGTTTTGTAATATAATCTGTACAGCCGGCACGTATCGCTTCTTCCTTATCGCCCGGAAGTGCAAATGCTGTTTGAGCAATTATTATTACTTCTTTGTTAAACTCTCGAATTGTCCTTGTTGCCGCATGACCATTCATAAGTGCCATTTTAATATCCATTAATATTAAATCAATATCTGGATTAGTGCGACAAATTTCAACAGCTTCGATACCATTCTTTGCAGTTAAAATCTCTCGACTTATTTTTTTTGTAATCAAACTTAGGTGCAATTCCGATGATTTTTCGTCTTCTACTATTAGAATTTTTAGATTCTTCAATAAGAGCTCAGGTTCTTTATTTGTAATTTTCGGATTCTTTGCCGAATTTTTGTTAGTATAAACTTTACTGGGAATTGTAAAATAAAACATTGATCCATTGCCTGATTCACTTTCTACTCCAACTTTTCCGCCTAACTTTTCGATAATACGGCGAACAATTGAGAGTCCTAAACCGTAACCTTCGGTTTTTAATTGATGAAGTCGCTCAAATTTATTGAATATTAGTTTTTGATTTTCGGGGCTAATTCCTAAACCTTGGTCTTTAACCCAAAAGCGTATTGTTTTATTAGATAGATTTTGCGGTTCTGTTATTTCAAATCCAATTTCAATGAGTGGGGGAGATCCTCCATATTTTAGTGCATTGCTTAAATAATTTACCAAAACTTCTTCTATCCAGGGTGCAAATCCAATAGGTGTAGGCCAAACTTTGGGTTTAGTAATTTTTGCCTTACTACTTTTAATCATTGGAGATAAACGAATTAATGCTTCGTTTACAATCGCTTCCATATCTATTTCTTCAAGCAAAATTTCAGATTTTCTTACACTTGCAAAAAGTAGTAAACTATTAATTATTTGTTGCGATTTTCTTGCATTTTGGGCAATTATATCTGTGTATTTCAACCTTTCATTGTCAGTTATTTCATAGTTTTGGTCGATGAGAAGGTCGGCAAAACCCATTATAGTGCTGAGCGGATTTATCAGATCGTGTGCAACTGTATGCGAAAAAGCATCTAATTCTTCATTTCGCTCTTGTAGCTGCAAATTTTTACTACGAATGGCTTCTTCAGATTCTTTTCTTTTCGATATATTTCGTAATACAGCCTGAAATGCAATTACTTTATTATTTGCTATAAGTGGTGTATAACTCAATTCTACAGGAAATGGTTTCTTGTTTGCTGGAAGAAACTGAAACTCAAAAGTACCACTATTTTTCCTTAATATTTCTTTTGCAATAAATTCAAGACCTTTCTGTAACTCTTCCTGATATACAAAATATTTTGATACGTGATTTCCGGTTTCCTCCTCAGCAGAATATCCTGCAAATTTCTTAACAGCAGGACTTACGTATAACATCTCGCCTGTGATCGATATTCTGACAACAATATCTTCAAGAGTTTCTGTTAAGATGCGATAATTTTCTTCGCTTATAGCTAATTCTTTTTCTTGAAGGATTAGCTTTTGCTGTGAAAAAATAATTTCAGTCTGTTTTTTTATAGTTGAAAGAAGTTTTGCTTTTCGTACAGGTTTTACAATATATCCATCGACTTGTAAATCAATCGACTTTAACAAATAATTAATATTTGTAAAAGCAGTCATTACAATTAGTTTTACCTGTGGATTCTTTTCTTTGATTTTTTCAAGCATTTGGAGTCCATCCATTCCTGGCATTTGAATATCAGTAAGAACTATGTCGGGCTTATTTTTTTCGTATATATCAAGTGCTTTTTCGGCATTTTCTGCAACAAAAAAACTAACTACACGGCGTTTAAGTATATCTGCAATATTTTTCCTTGGTTCTTCCTCGTCTTCAACAAATAGAAGGGAGATATTTAGCAATTTTTCTTTCATAAGTGATTACAAATTAGAAATACAAAAATAACAATTAACAGCATAACATAATAAAACAAAATAGGCAAGGTTTAGCATCAATGTTACACTCTATGGTTATTCTTCTATTTTTCAATATTATTAGTTTTGAATATAATATGATTATAGAATATTTTATTGCTCAAAAGTATAAAAATTTTATTTACAAGTACAAGTATTGAAGTGTTGACAATCAGAAATTTTGCTTAACAACCTACAATTCAATCATAAATTCAACTCCGCCTTTTGTATTAGAAACTGATAATTTTCCTTGCATATTCCTTTCAATAATTGTTTTTGAGATATATAAACCTAATCCTGTACCAGTAAGTTCGCCTTTTGTGGTAAAGTAAGGATCAAATATTTTGTCAATAATATTATCTGGAATTTCACCACCATTATTGTAAATTTTCAAGACAGATTTTTTAGCTTGTTTATATAACTTTATTTCAATTATTGGATTTTCAATTTTTCTTTCTATCAATACATCTTTTGCATTATTCAAAATATTAAGAATTGCTTGTGAAAATTCGTTAGGAAATCCTAAAAATAGCAGGTCTTCTTCCAAATCTTTTTTTAGTTCAATAGAATTATTCTTAAATGTGGCTTCGGTCATTGTGAGCGTTTTAAAAATATTTCTAGTTAAAGAGAAGTTTGTTTTTTCTTTATCGGAATGGAAAAAGTTTCGAAAATCGTCGATAGTTTGGGACATATAGTCTAACTTCTTCATTGTTTTTTCAACAATTTCGTTTAAGGTTTCAACAGTAATTTCTTCAAATTCGAAACCATCCTGGAGGTTTTGAATATACAATCCAATATCATTGAGTGGCTGTCTCCATTGGTGAGCAATATTTCCAATCATTTCGCCCATTGCGGCTTGCTTAGACTGAACAACCATCATTCGGTCTTTCTCTCTACTTTTTTCTACTTCTTGATTGATTTTTTCAATCAGATCAAAATTCAGTTTTTGTAATTTATCTTTGTTTTTTTTGAGTTGAATTTCTGCATATTTTTGTTCGGTTAAATCTTCGAAAAAACATTGAACTTCTTTTATCCTTTTTTCATTGTCTATTATTGGTGTCAAAGTGTATCGAATGAAGAGCTTTTTACCCCAAAATGTAATATATTCATTTTCATTTCTTACAATTTTTACTGAGCTTATACAAGTTCTAAAATCGGCAGTAAATCCAGTTTTTTTGAGCCTGTCCAATTTATGTATATTTAGATTTCTTGTTTGTTCGGTCGATGGAGAACCAAGTATATTTAAAACGCTTTTATTTATCTCTTTAGGATTTCCTTCAACGTCAATAATAAGTATGCCTACAGGAGCATATTCAAAAATACTTTTAAATTTTTCGTGCTTGGTACGTATTTCATTTTCAGCATTTTTGCTATGAATTGTGTTGGTTAAAATCTCTGATGAAATTTGAAGAATATTTATAGTTTCTTTTGGCCATGCTTCAGTAGCTTCAACATTGTCGAAACCTATAAAGCCTAATAAATTGCCAAAAATATTTAATGGTAAAATTACAAGAGATTTAATTCCTTGAGCTATAAATGATTCTCTTTCTTGATTTGCGTCTTCAGGTAGTTTTAAGACATCTTCAACATGTATCGTCTCATTCCTGTAGAGTTTTTTCATAGTCCAATTGAAATCGTTGACTAATAATCCCTGAAGATAATCTATTTGAGGACTTACTCCATCTGCACACCATTCATGCGTATTACTAATTATTTTTCTATTCTCAGAAAGTAAAAAAACGTATGCACGACTTGCTTTTGAATATTCTCCAATATGCTTCAAAAGATGATTGATTGATTGGTCTAAATTATTATTTCTGACAAATTTTGTTGATATAGTTGAAATTAGTTTCTGATATTTTAAATTTCGTTCTATAGTCTCCTCTGCTTTTTTTCGTTCACTTATGTTTCTTCCAAAATTAAGCGTGCCTACTATTTTGCCATTAGAGGAAATAGGTGTAGCTTTTATTTCTAAATAAACAACTTTACCTTTTTTAGGATATGTACATAACTTGTATTCTACTGTTTCTCCTTGAATTACTGCAATGTGTATTCTGTTTATCCTATCTATATCAGAAGGGTCTATTAATTCAGAGTAATGCTTTCCTTTCAAACTATCGCTTTTTTCTCCAGCGATTTTCTCGGCATATTTATTGAGAAATACTAATTCTCCTTTTAGGTTGATTTGCCAAATAATATCTTGTGCATTTTCTACTATGTTTCTATATTTTTTCTCGCTATTGTATAAAGCACTTTCTATTTCTTTTCTTTCGGTTATATCAATGCAGTATTTAATAATTTGTGCAAGTTTTCCGTTTTCATCAAATAAAGGATATGCATGAATTTCTGATAATCTTTTTGCGCCATATTTATCATAATGAATATGTTCAACAATTGTCGATTTTTTAGTGTTCTTTACTATTTCTAATGTGCAAGATTCTTTAATTTGGTTGCAGGCAAGATTTGAGCTATGAGATATTTCAAAACACTTTGTTTTATTCATTTCTATATCGTTTCCGGCTGCAAAATTGGCCATTTGAATTGTATAATCATCTGCATTAACTATCAGAAACGGATGAGATAGACAATCAATAATGTGTTGAAGAAACTTTTTTTGTTGATGAAGTTTTGCTTCGGCTTTTTTTCTTTTTGTAATATCTGTATTTACCCCAATTATATTGATTGGATTTTGGTTTTTATCATAGGTAAATTGTGCAGTAATATTTAAATATCGCAAAGTTCCGTTTGCTTGAATAATTCTATATTCAGTCGAAAAGATGTTGTTTTTTTTATCGGTCGGAATTAATATATTTCTAAATTTATCAACATCTTTTTGATGAATATATTTCAGCCAATCATCTAATTTCCCATCGAAGTCTTTGCGTGTAATTCCGAATAGTTTATACATTTCGTCGTTCCACGTCAAAGATTTTGTATCTAAATTCAAATCAAAAATACCAACCTCTACAGATTTAGCTGCAAGTATCAATCTATGGTTCAGTAAATTAAATTCACTATTAGTTTCAGATAATTTATCTATGGTTTTTTTCTGTTCAATATTTGACTTTTCTAGTTCGGATACCTTAGCTTTTAGGCGATTATTTTCTGCTATTAATTGCTCTTTGCTATGATTCATTTTATTCATATATTTTGCTTAGTATTTTGTAAAAAAACTAATTATCTGTATTTAATTTATTCCATTGTAGCAAGAAAGTTCTATATTCATCAATTGAGAAATATGCACTTTAATCTTAGTTCTCGAACAACTAAATTATAGTTTTAATTTTAAGTCAGAATTGTTCTTTGCTATTTTTTTATTTTTGTGTCATATATTTTTCAATCATATTAAGCAGCTTTTGCTTATCAATTGGTTTTGCTATATAATCATTACATCCAGCTTCTATGGCTTTATTTCGGTCTCCGGGTAGTGCATATGCTGTCTGAGCAATTATGATTATATTCTTATTAAATTCACGAATTATTGAAGTGGCTTTGTATCCATCAATATCTGGCATTCTGATATCCATTAGAACTATATCAATATCAGGATTTTGGCGGCAAATATCTATGGTTTCTCTACCGGTTTTCGCTTGAAATACTTCTTTGCATATTTTTTCTGTAATTAAACTTAAATGTATATTGGCTGATATTTCATCTTCAGCAATAAGAATTTTTAGATTTTTTGAATTACTTACGGTTTTATTTTTATATTCTTTTTTGTTTCTAGTATTTTCAAAGTTTTCAGTATTTATTGGAATGGAGAAGTAAAAATCTGAACCTTTATTCAGATCACTTTCAACCCATATCTTACCTTTTAACATCTCCACATAAGCCTTAGCAATAGCCAATCCCAGACCTGAACCTTCGAAAACTGCACTGTCATCAACATCTGCTTTAACGAAAGGCTTAAAAATATTATTTTGTTGATTTTTCTGGATACCAATACCGGTATCTCTTACGAAAAATTCAATATTATTTCTTTTCTTCAAATACCCAAAATCAATGTTTCCTGCACTGGTATATTTAATAGCATTTTTTAATAAGTTCGATAAAATAATAGATAATTTATCCTTATCTGTATATATTTTATCTGAACCGCTTAGCAAAGAATTAACATATAAGAGGTGTATTCCTTTTTCGTATGCTTGCGATTCAAAAATGCTATAAATGTTTTCTATTTCATGATTGATATTTGTTTCAGTAAGGTTAACTTTTTGCTGATCAGCTTCTATCAAAGAAATATTAACAATATCTGAAATTGTATTAAGCATTCGATTGCCATTTTCTTGAATTATGCTTAAATATTTTTGTTGTTGGTTGCCGGTAAGTGCCGGTTCTTCCAAAAGTTTTGCAAATCCCAATATGCTGTTCATTGGTGTTCGTGTTTCATGGCTTATGTTTCGCATAAAAGCAGTAATGAGTCTGTTGCTTTCTTCGGCTTTTTCTTTGGCAATTGTGAGTTTATTGTTTATCTCCTGAATTTGATTCAGGCTATCAGATAATTCTTCGTTCAAAGACAGATATTCCTCATTTTGAGCTGAAAGTTCTTTGTTCAACTCTTTCAACTCAACATCTGCTAACATTCGTTTTGTAATGTCTCTTGCAATATATAGTACACTATTTTTTGTTTTTGGTGTAGCTCTACCCTCGAACCATAGAGTTTTGTTACCCATTTTTAGTTCATATTCAATAGTTTCAATTTGATTCTTTTTCAAACAACTTTTAATAAAAGCTAGAAAAATGTCAGCTTTCTGTTTTGGAAATATATCATGCAAGGTTTTTCCGATTGTCTCCTCCGTTGGTTTATACATAAGTTCTGGCGAAGTTGGTGCAATATTCAAGTATCTGCCTTCGCTGTCCATCTCGAATACAATATCTGTCATTGCATTAAAAAGTGTTCTTAAATTGTGTTCACTTTTCTGAAGTGCTACTTCAACCTTTTTTCGTTCGGTAATGTCAATACCAAAAGCAATTACTACTTCTTTACCCTTATAAATCCCTTTTTGTGTACGAACAATCTTAGGAAAAACTTCACCATTTTTTCTTAATCCCCAAAAATCAAACTGGTGAGCCTTATCATTAAACGAATCGTTAATGTATCCAATAACCTTCTTCAAATCATTTTTTCCGACAGCAGATAAAAATTCAGGGTTTTTTCCAATAAAAAATTCCTTTGGATAGCCATACATATCTACAGCGCCTTGATTTACATCAATAAAACAACCCTTTCTATCTATAATATAGATTGCATTACTTAAATTATTAAAAAGATCTTTGTAGTTTTTTTCAGATTGTTTTATTGTTTCCTCAGCTTTTTTTCGATTAGAAATATCTCGCCAAATAGTGTGAAGAATTCTCTTTTTTTCGTCATTTAAAATAGACGTAAGCATAACTTCCACAGGAAAAACTTTACCATTAGATTTTTTATGATACCATTCGAAACAATGATTGCCATTTTTATGGGCTATTTCCATCATTTCATTGGCTTTTGAAAATGACAATTTTCCATCTGCTTGTTTTTCAGGAGACAATTCTGAGGGATGTGTCATTAGAAATTCTTCTTTGCTATTGTATCCTAGCATATTGATTGTAGCCGGATTACAATCCACAAATTTTTCATTATGAATAATTAAAATCGCATCTTTCGATTTTTCAAATAAATCGTTGTGCATTTTTTCTGATTCTGATTGAAGCTTATCAGATTGTTCAGGTTTGTCAAAATCTTTTGTACTTTGATTAGGCGTTAAGGGCGATTGTTCAATTTTTTGGTTTGCCCTCAGCTCGTGTTTTTGGATATTTAGTTCGTTTTTTTCTAAGTAAGCAATTTTTTCTTTCAAAAGTAAATTCTCTCGAAGAAGTTGCTCTTTAGTAGTTTCGTCAAGGTTTTTCATAAAACAGAAGGTAGTTTAAGTTTTTCATTGGTTGATAGATGGTGGTAGATTATTTACAATTATATATTTTTCATTTCATAAAAACTCATTTATAGTCACAAATATAATAAAAATCAGAAAATGTAATATTGAACGGGAATTTAAATACTAATATAATCCGGTCATATATGTATGTTAGTATTGTTTTTTATACAAAAGTTCTAAGAAAAAATGAAAGGACTAAATATCCCTATTTTAAATTTTCGCTATTATTATTTTGAAAATTCTATTTTTGTTGAATAAATTTGAAACAAAAAAATGATAAAAATTACAGTCGTAATTTTAAATTGGAACAGATATAAATTGCTCTAAAAGTTTCTTCCTTCTATTGTGAATACTCTAATAATGAGGATGTTGAAATTATTATAGCCGACAATTGTTCGAGCGACGAATCTGTAAAGTTTTTGAAAACAAACTATCCTGATTTGAGAACGATTGTTTTAGATAAGAATTACAGATTCGCCGGTGGTTACAACAAATTGATGCAGAGTATTTTGTTTTGTTAAATTCCGATTTAGAAGTTATAGATAATTGGATTGTTCCTGTGGTTAAATTGCTCGATAGCGATAGAACAAATGGAAATCATCACAAAAGAGATAATTATTAAAATTATTAATGTATTTAATTTGTATTCAATAATCATCTAATAATTATTTGGATATCATTCATAAGGGGACTTATAAAAATAGTAAATTTCAAGGCGTAAGAAATTTGAAAACCGGAGTTTACTATTGTAAATGAGGATTTTAAAATTGCGAAACAACGAAGAAATTTGCATTTTTAGAGGTTTCCATAATTTATAATTTTATAACTCACAATTCTCCATAGGGGATTGTAAAGTAAAACTGTGAACCAATTTCTATTTTTGATTCTACCCAAATTTTGCCTCCATTTTTTTCGACAAATTCTTTGCAAAGCGACAAACCCAAACCTGTACCTTTTTCTTTATTTGTCCCCAAAGTTGTATGATTCTCATCTATTCTGAAAATTTTGGAAAGTGCTTTTGGCGGAATACCAACCCCAGTGTCAGATATTTTTATTTCAACGAATTTTTCAACAATGACTGCATCAATAGTAATTTTTCCTTTATTAGGTGTGAATTTTACAGCATTGTTGAATAAATTTCCAATTACAGTTTTTATGGTTTGTTTGTCTAAAGCCATAATAATTTCGTCTGAAACGGCATTTGTGAATACAATATTTTTCTTTTTGGCTCCTTGCAAATATGGCGAAATGGCATTATCAATAAATTGTTTTAAGTTTACATCTATCTTTTCTATTTCAATGGAATCTTGTTGAGACATTGCCCACATAAGTAAATTTTCTAATAAGTTGAATGCGCTTTTTGATGCTTTATCAATATTATCAATAAACGATTTTTTTTCATTTTCATCGAAATCGTCATAAGAATCTTTCAACAAACTTGAGAAACCAAAAATAGAATTAAATGGGGTTTTTAAATCGTGGGCAATTATTGAAAAAAATTTATCCTTTGTGGCATTTGCAATTTTTAATTTCGAGTTTTTCTGTTTTATTAAATTCTCAGATTCTTCCAAATGATCACGTTGAGCTTCGATCTCTTCTTTTTGTACATTAATCTCTTCATTCTGTATTAAGAGTAGCTCATTTGATTTTTTTTTATGTTTATTTGAACGAGATAGGAAATATGCAAAAATCGAAACAAAAATTAAACCAATAAATGCTATTAGAATCAATAAAAGTTGATTTTTATTTTCCATTTCTTTTCGTGCAATGATTTCATTGTTTTTTTCTTCTTTTTCTTTTAGTATTTCATTTTCTTTTTCTTTTTTTTCTGTTTCGTACTTCGTTTGTATTTCCAAAATCTGTTTATTGTTTTCTTCAGAAAAAATACTGTCGTTAATTTCTTTGAATAGTTTAAAATACTTATAAGCATTAGAATAATCTTTTTGCATGGAATAACTTTCGGATATTTGCTTATATGCTTCTCTCAATAGATCTTTTGCATCAATATTTCTTGAGCTTTCAATACTGTTGATAAAATACTCATTGGCTTTAGTGTAATTATTCTGCAAAAAATATAGTTCACCAATACTATTATTTACACTTGATATTCCATAAATATTAGCAACTTCTTTTCTGATTTGTAAAGCATTATTATAATAATCTAAAGCTTTGGAATAGTTTTCCAAAGCTCTGTATATATCTCCAATATTAACATAACAGATTGTAATTCCATATTTATCATCTTGTTTTTTTTCGATTTGAAGTGAGTTTTCAAAATATTCAAGAGCTTTTTGGTATTGTTTCTGATTATGAAACACCAAACCACAATTATTATAATAAATTGATTTCCCACTTTCATAATTAATCTCTTTGGATATTTTAAAAGATGCATTGTAATATTTTAAGGCATCGACATATTTTTCTATATAATAATAGATAAGGCCAATATTATTTAAGAGAACAGCAATCTTTCGTTTATTACCGACTTCTTCCCAAATAGGTAAAGCCTTAAAATAGAAGCTTAATGATTTATTATATTCTCCTTTTTTTCTATTAGTAATGCCAAGTAGATTGAAGCATTTTGCCTCACTTTCTTTATCATTTCTGCTTTTACACATTTTCAGACAAATATTTGCATGATTGATAGCTGCTTCAAAAGAAGACTCTTTATAATAAATATTTGCATAAAAAAAGTGAGCTTCTTGTACTCCTTTTTGAAATTTCATTTTTTCTGAAAGTTCGAGTGATTTTTGTGTATAGATTTTAGCATTGTCAAAATTGGATAAATTATAATATTTCCGTCCTATTTTATATAATAAATTTACTTTGAGAGTATCATTTGTAGTATATTGAATTTGGTTAATTAAGCTGTCAATCATATTGGTTTGAGAATTAACAGTACTTCCAAATAATACTATTATTGAAAAGATTATAATTTTATTTTTGATCTTCATCTTTTGATAAATATCTAATTGTTTTTTTTCATTTACTCACTTCTTCCTTATTATTTGCAATTCTATTTTTTTTCTATTTCATAAAAACTCATTTATTGTTACAAATATAATAAAAATCAGAAAATGTAATATTGAACGGGAATTAAATACCAATATAGTCCTGTCATATATGTATGTTAGTATTGTTTTTTAAACAAAAGTTCTAAAAAAAAATGAAAGGATTTAATATCCCTATTTTAAATTTTCGCTATTATGATTTTGAAAATTCTATTTTTGCTGAGTAAATTTGAAACAAAAAAATGATAAAAATTGCAGTCGTAATTTTAAATTGGAACGGACAGAAATTGCTCGAAAAGTTTCTTCCTTCTGTTGTGAAATACTCTAATAATGAAGATGTTGAAATTATTATAGCCGACAATTGTTCGAGCGACGAATCTGTAAAGTTTTTGAAAACAAACTATCCTGATTTGAGAACGATTGTTTTAGATAAGAATTACGGATTCGCCGGTGGTTACAACAAATGCTTACAACAAATTGATGCAGAGTATTTTGTTTTGCTAAATTCCGATGTAGAAGTTACAGATAATTGGATTGATCCTGTGATTAAATTGCTCGATAGTGATAGAACAATTGGAGCAGCAATGCCTAAAATCAAAGCGTATAATAAAAAGAAAGATTTTGAATATGCTGGTGCAGCAGGTGGTTTTATCGATAAGTATGGCTTTCCGTTTTGTCGTGGAAGAATTTTTGATTCAATTGAGCAAGACCAAGGCCAATATGATAATGATACTGAAATTTTCTGGGCAACAGGTGCAGCATTATTTGTACGATCGGATTTGTACTTAAAAATTGGTGGTTTAGATGAAGATTTTTTTGCTCATATGGAAGAAATTGATCTTTGCTGGAGAATGAAAAACATGGGCTATAAAATAATGTTTGCCTCAAAATCAACGGTTTATCATGTTGGTGGTGCAAGTTTATCTAAGGTGAATCCTTTTAAAACTTATTTAAATTTTCGAAACAATTTGTTCTTATTATTAAAAAATTTGCCGCCCGAACGATTGAATGGAATTATGTTTCGTAGATTTATTTTTGATAAAATTGCAGCAGTTAAATTCCTTGTATGTTTTGAGTTTGGCAATTTTTGGGCAGTAATTAAAGCTTATTACATGTTTTTTGCCATGCGAAAAACTTTCTTAAAGAAGCGAAAGAAACTTGTTTTAGAATTTAATATTTTCTATCATAAAGAAATGTATGATGGAAGTATAGTTATTGATTATTTTATTAAGAAAATTAAAAAATTTAGACCATTTTAGATTTATAAGAATAAATTTTCTTACCATAAAGGAAAAAATCGCATTATTAAAGCAAATATAGAAATCAGTAATAAAATAACTCCAAAAACTATTCTTGTTAAAAGGCTTTGCTTTTTCTTTTTCAAGAGTTCCTTATTGCTGATAATCAATTGAACACCGTTTTGCAAGCGAAAGAACGAATTTTCATTTTTTACAATAAAATTGGATGCCCCATTTCTCATTGCCTTTTCTTCAATTTCATCATCTACATTTGATGAGTGTAGAATTACTTCGGCATTTCTATTAACTTCTTTGATTATTTTGAGGATTTCAATGCCATTTTTTGCATTTTCGTTTATCGAATTCAAATAGTAGTCGAGAACAATAATTGCTATTCCTTTGTTTTTTTTAGAAGAAGAAATGTATTCTCTCAAAAAGATCTCTCCTGAAGTATAAATATGAATCTCATGCGTAGTTGAGGATATGAATTTATCTTCTAAATACTTGAGATACATTTCATTATCATCAACTATATGAACGGTGGTTTTTTTAAATTTTTTAAGCATAATATTTTTTCGATGATACTTAATTTAGCCTCATTTCTAATAAAAATTTTCTGAAGGATCGTATTTCCACTTTGGTTTATTGTTCTTTTTCCTTCTAATATCTAAATCTTCTTTTAAAATCCATTTCCCTTTTTTGAAAAATAAACCATCTATCGAAAAATCCGGTCCATAATATTGATAATTGCCCTTAAACTTTTCCTGAGATGGAGATAAATGATCAAAAACTATCATTTCTTTCGACTTATCGTAATTTAATTGCATATATACTTTGTCAGAATATTCAAAGAAAAGTCTTTTTTTTCGTTTTTTATTTATTTTGAACATGCTAATCCCAAAATGTGGTTTGCCGCTTGGAGAAAATCTAAGAGTTTCAATTATTTTTTTGTTAGTGAAATTATTGTTTCCGTCCCAAGCGAGAAGGGTGTAATATTTGTTTCTTTTGTGTTTGTTCGCAATAATTTCGTAGTATAAAGCACCATACCAATTCGTATTTTTTAGATATTTTTTTTCTGGATCTAAAATTTCATCAGACTTGTCGAACAAAGGATAAATTAGATAAATCTTTTTTTTCTTATGATAATATTGTAAAAATCCGAAATACTTGTGAGTCCCATCAGTAAAAACCAAATTCCAGTTATAAATCCTAAAAACTCCATCGGGAGAGCGGAGTTTCCCCATCCACTTTAAAGAATCGAACTTTTCGGTAAAAGATTGTTCATCGTACAATATTTCTTCAAAAATTTCGAGTACTTGTTCGTTGTATTTAATCTTATCAGAATCATTTTTACTGACATATATATTCTCGAACAATACTTGTAGGCTATCTTCTTCGTAGGCAAAATATCTGTTTTCAATTTCTTGAGATTCAGATATTTTGCATACAAAAAGGGAACATAAAACTAATAAGGGAAAAGGCCATTTATTTATAAATTCAATCATAATTTTTTAGTTTTTATTAAAAACTTAAAATTTCAAAATTTAATATAATTTAATTGCAATAATACATAAATCTATTTCAATAAATTGAAACATAAAATTTTATAAATTGCCAAAAAAACATGAAAATGTATCTTTAATTATTAGAAATTTGCATAATAAATTTAATTCTTACTTTTGACAAAATGGGAGAAAACTTTTTGCAATTTATTTGGAAAAATTGTTTGGTTAAATCAAAAAATATAAAATCTACCGAAGACAGAAATATCGAAATTATTGATGTAGGAACTCAAAATTTCGATGCAGGACCAGATTTCATGAATTCCAAAATAAAAATAGAAGGTACTTTGTGGGCAGGAAGTGTCGAAATTCATCTTAAATCTTCGGATTGGAAAAAACACAACCATCATAAAAACAAAGCCTACGATAATGTTATTCTACACCTTGTGCGTTTTCACGATGAAAAGATTTGCAGAACCAATGGTGAACTTATTGAAACGGCAATTTTAGATTTTGATGAGAAAATTTGGTTGAATTACGATAAACTAATACTTAGCGAGTTGAAGATTCCGTGCCAGAACAAAATAAATATGATTGAGAATTTTGTTCTTGATTATTGGCTAAATACGCTTGTTTTCGAGAGGTTGGAACAAAAATCCGGTATCATCAGAGATTCGTTAGACCGGAATGAAAATAATTGGGAAGAGACCTTTTATCAAAAAGTTGCGAAGAATTTCGGATTGAAGATAAACACTTTACCATTTGAAATGTTGGCAAAATCGCTACCAATGAAATATCTTGGCAAACACAAAAATAACCTTAGCCAGCTTGAAGCAATGTTATTCGGTCAAGCCGGATTTTTGGAAGAAGAAATTCCCGACAATAAATATTATACAGGCTTGAAAAAAGAATATGGATTTCTGGCAAAAAAATTCGGACTCAAACCAATGAAAAAGCATCTATGGAAATTTCTGCGATTACGACCACAGAATTTTCCAACCATTCGTATTGCTCAATTTGCCATGCTAATATATAAGTCGAGTTCGCTCTTTTCAAAGGTTATTGAATCTACAACAATTGATGAACTTAAAACATTATTTGAAGTGGAAACTTCAGAGTTTTGGAAAACTCATTATGTTTTTGAAAAAGATGCAAATAAAAAAAACAAAAAATTTGGAAATATGGCAATCTCAGTATTAATCATAAATACTGTAATTCCATTTTTATTTGTTTACGGAAAATCGAAAAATGAAGAGAGCTTTCAAAATAGAGCTATTGATTTTCTTGAAAATATGAATCCCGAGAAAAATTCAATTATTTCGATGTGGAAAAGTTTAGGATTTAGCATCCAGAATGCTTTTGATAGTCAGGCACTTCTGCAACTGCAAAACGAATATTGCAGCAAAAAACGATGTATTGAATGTCAAATTGGAAACAAACTGATTGTTTCTAAGGATGAATATTATTAGCTTTGTAAGCGTTCTAAGCTAATTAATTCATGAATTATTCAGGCTAAAAACTTGATAATTAGAATCCATTATTACAAAAAAAGTGTTTTTATAATTATGCAAAATTACTTAACAATATTGTTTTTTTTTATAGGATTTATTTGGGTAGTAATAGCCAGTAACAAAATTTCTCAATTATTTCTAAAAATAAAATTACCCTTAATTACAGGATTTTTATTGTCAGGTGTTATAGTTGGGCCCTTTCTTTTAAATTTAATTCCGCAAGAAGCAATTGACAATTTGAATTTTGTTAATGATTTTTCACTGGCTTTTATTGCATTTGCTGCTGGTGCCGAATTATATTTAAAAGAGCTGAGAGGCAGTCTTAAAAGTATAGCATGGAATACTTTCGGCCAATTCGTGATTACTTTTATTATTGGTTTTATATCTATATTTTTTCTATCTCAGAATATCTCATTTATGCAAGATATGACAACGACAAGCAAAATTGCAGTTTCGCTTATAATAGCTACAATTTTTATTGCTCGCTCACCTTCATCTGCCATTGCAGTTATTAACGAAATGCGAGCAAAAGGTCCTTTTACAAAAACCGCAATTAGTGTAACAGTAGTAATAGATATATTAGTTATTGTGTTATTTGCACTAATTTTTTCTATTTCTAATACATTGATAACAGGAATTTCTTTTCGCTTTAGTTTCATTTTTATTATTATATTTGAATTAATTCTGTCTTTAAGTATAGGATTTATTCTAGGAAAGATTCTTATTATAATACTTTCCTTGCGTATTCTAGCTTATTTAAAATCAATATTAATATTATTAGCAGGTTACGGAATTTACGTATTTTCAAGTTACGTACATTATTTAAGCGATGTTTATTTGCCTTTTGAAATTCATATCGAACCATTACTTGCTTGTCTGACAGGTAGTTTTCTAATAATAAATTATAGTAAACACCGAACTGAATTTCATAAATTATTACATGATATTGGTCCGATGATTTATGCTGTTTTTTTTACTTTGGCCGGTGCAATGATATCATTGGATATCCTAATTAAGGTTTGGACAATTGCATTATTATTATTTGCAATACGCATTTTTGCATTGATTATAGGAACATACATTGGTACAACTTTGGCTGGTAATCCCAAATTATTTAAACGAATTGGTTGGGCTCCATATGTTACTCAGGCAGGCATAGCATTTGCAATTGTAACAGAAGTGGCTACAGAATTTTCAACATGGGGAAACCAATTTGCAACAATAGTAATTGCTGTAATTGTATTGAACCAAATAGTAGGACCACCATTATTCAAATGGGCTATCAAAAAAGTTGGAGAAAGTCGTTTACATGCAAAATCATTAGAGCTTGATATTATTCATAAAGCGATAATATTTGGATTTGACGACCAGTCTTTAGCTTTAGCCAGAGAGCTGAAAAAACATAATTGGATTGTGAAAATAGCTTGTTTGAAAAAAAGAATTGAAATTTATGATGTTCCAGATATTGAAATTTGTTTTATTGATGATCTTTCAATTGAGACTTTTGATAAATTTAAAATAAAGAAATCTGAAGCAATAGTTTTAATGCTTTCCGATGAAGAAAATTATACAATTTGTGAATCAGTTTATGAAAACATTGGAACAAAAGAAATTATTGTAAGATTACATAATCGTGATTATTTTAATCGTTTCCATGAACTTGGAGCCATAGTTATTGATCCTTCTACTGCTATGATAAATTTGTTGGATCATTTTGTTCGTTCGCCAATGGCAACTTCTTTGCTTCTTGGTATGGAGGATAATAAGGATACTTTATCTCAGGAAGTGCTCGATAAGGATCTTCATGGTGTTTCATTACGAAATTTACGTCTTCCTTCAGATGTCTTAATTCTTTCTGTTAAGCGTAAAGGTCAAATGATAATTTCTCATGGTTATACCAGGCTTCGTCTTGGAGATATTGTTACAATAGTTGGCTCACCCGAGAGCCTCGAAATTGTCAGACTACGATTTGAAAAATAGTATTGTTATACTGCTATTAGGTATAAATTGCGCTTTTCTATTTATCATTATTTTACACATCATTTGCTTCACTGTCATTATGTTATTTTAATAAATAAATGACTTAATGAAAATGAATGACTCAGTTTTTATTATAAATAAACTCAATTTAATGCCATGTGAAGTAAACCAACAGGCTTTCACTATGAAATGATATATGATGTTTCATGGAAATTATTAACTTTGATGAATTTTTTATTAAAGTAATAATTTAATATGAGCAATGTAAATGCCTGTTACAATGTTATATATGTAAAATATTTATTGAATGATTTAGAAATAATGAAGTTATACATCAAAATGCATAATTTTCAAAGTATTACAATTAAATGAAAAACAGAACAAATCGTACAATATACTTATCAATAGGTTTATTATTATTAACGATATTAATAGGAATATTGGGTTTTTATTTTATAGAGGATTACACAATATTTGAAGCATTGTTCATGACAATTATCACAATGTCCACTGTTGGGTACAGCGAAGTTCATCAACTCTCTAATGCAGGGATGGTTTTCACATCTATAATTATTGTTTTTAGTTTTGGATTGTTTGCATATGTTGCCACATCACTTACGCAATCTATATTTGACGGCGGATTATTATATTACTTTAAAAATTATAGAACTACTAAAAGAATTAGAAAAATGAAAAACCATACTATAATTTGTGGATTTGGAAGAAATGGAAAGCAAGCTGCTATTGAGCTTGATGATCATAATGAACAATTTGTAATTATTGAAAAAAATCCTGAGGTCGTCGAGAAAATTCGTGATTTCAAAAATTTTGCATATATTCAAGGAGATGCTACCAACGATGTGGTGCTTGAGGAAGCAAAAATATTTGAAGCAAAAGCCCTCGTAACAACCATGCCGGCAGATGCCGACAATTTGTTTGTTGTATTGAGTGCACGAGAAATGGAGAGTCATCCTGAAAACAATAAAACTGGAAATAGAATCACAATAATCAGCAGAGCTTCGCAAGACCATTCCGATAAAAAACTCAAACTTGCCGGTGCAGATAATGTTATCATGCCTGACAAAATAGGAGGGAAGAGAATGGCAAAATTGGTGGTGCAACCCGATGTAGTAGAATTTATCGATTACCTTATGCTTCAATCAGATAAGGATGTTACAATTGCAGAAATTACATGTCATAACCTTGCCAATTGCTTTGTTGATAAAAGTATTAGAGAACTTAATTTTAAAAGTATTTCAGGAGCCTATATTATTGGTATAAAAACTTCAAATAATGATTATATTGTAAATCCGCCCGCTGCATTTATTTTGTCAAAATCAGATAAATTATTTGTTCTTGGAACTTTGTCGCAAATAATTGAACTTAAAGAAGCTCTCTTCAAAGGGAAATAATGTAAATAAGAATTTCCAGTTTTAATGATAATTATTTGAAATATAGTTTAATAAATCATCTTTCAAAAATTCAGAAATTTTCATGAAAAAGGTTCTCATTACCGGAAGTAATGGTATGATTGGACAAAAATTGGTTGAATATATTTCGAAAAATCAAGATTTTCAATTAATTGCGAGTTCTCAAAGTAGCAATAAAATTAGATATGAAAACAATTACCAATTTGTTCAGCTCGATATCACCAATTATCGGAAGCTCAAAAGCGTTTTATTTCAACATAAACCAAATATTGTAATAAATTGTGCAGCAATAGCTCAACCAGATGCTTGCGAAAAAAATAAATCTGATTGTTGGAAAATTAATGTTGAAGCTGTAGAAGATTTAGTCGGTTTTTGCAATGAAATTGATGCTCATTTCATTCATCTTTCGTCTGATTTTGTATTCGATGGTGAAAATAAAAACCGTATTGAAACTGACAAAACAAATCCAAAAAGTTATTACGGATTGTCGAAACTCGAAGCTGAAAAAATTGTTATAAAGAAATCTAAAAAATGGTCAATAGTTAGAACTATATTGGTTTTTGGATTTCTTCCCGATTTACATCGTTCCAATATTGTGCTTCTTGTGAAAGAAATGCTTGAAACTAAAAAAATATTTCGACCTATTGATAATCAGTTCAGGACACCAACATTAGTGGACGATTTAGCTCTGGCTATTAATGAAATTGCAATACGTTCGGCTACAGGGATGTACCATATTGCAGGTAACGATTTTATGAGCATAATTGAACTTTCAGAGAAAGTTGCTGATTTTTTTGGGCTCGATAAATCATTGATAATTCCCATTTCTGCCAAGAAACTAAACGAGCCTGCAATGCGACCGCTAATCTCAAGTTTTGATATGAAAAAGGCTAATACAGATTTGGATTATAAACCTCATTCATTTCTGGAGGGCCTTGAAATTCTTAAAAATCAAATGAAGTGAGCTTTGCTTTATAGCTAATAAATAAAATATTTGAAAAAGTGAGTAAGTTTAATTTGAATAAAACTAAAAACTAACTTCTATCAACTCAGCATCTATTATTAGCTCTGAATTTGGAGGAATAATTCCCTGTTGTTTTTTTCCGTATGCGAGCTGTGGCGAAATCAAAAAACGAAATTTACTTCCAGCAGTCATCAACATTATTCCTTCTTCTAAACCTTTAATAATATCTGTTTCCCCAAGGATAATTTCCATTGGTTCGCCTTTTTCTACCGATGAAAAAAATGTTGTGCCATTCAACAAATATCCAGTATAGTGAATTTTAATTTTATGTCCTTTTTTTGCATAAATTCCATCTCCTTTTTCTACAATAAAATATTTTAAGCCGGTAGAAGTTTTCAAAGTGTCTAAACCACAAACATTTAATAGCCTAATTATTCTTTCGATAGGAACAATTTTTATTAATTCTAAATAATAGATAAGAGTTGAATTTGGTGGAATATTTGCTTGCGGAACATTCCCATAAGCTAGTTCAGGTGGTACAATTACTGTTGCTTTGCCCCATTGATTCATATATAAAACAGCTTCATCAATTCCTTTAATAGTTTGGTTTTTACCGATTTCAAAATTTATTGCGCCATATCTTCTATTACTTTCAAAAATAGAATCATCGTCTAATAATCTTATATCTGAATAGATTGAGACTCTATCGCCAATTTTGGGTTTTTCGCCACTACCGCTTTGTGTAATTTTATACTTTAAGCCCGATTTGGTTGTTATGAAATCTTGCCCAAAATCTGATTGAGATTTTATTGATAATACACTTAAAAATGATATTATTATAAGGATATATTTCATATAAAATTTTTGAATTTTATAAATCTATTAACTTGTTAGAATAATAAAGTTGGTCATTTAATCCTCCATTTTCAAAAACTCAAGTTCGAAAATGAGTGTTGAAAAGGGTGGGATAGAGCCTGTTTGTCTTTTTCCGTAGGCAATATGCGATGGAACAATCAGTCGGGCTTTTCCGCCTTCTTTCATTTTCGAAATTCCCTCATCCATACCTTTAATTACTTCGCCTCTACCCAGTTTAAATTTCAAAGGTTTGTTTCTTTTATAAGAACTATCAAATATTTTCCCATCTATAAATTTTCCAGTATAATGCACCGAAACTGTTTTGCCGGCTTGTGCTTTTCTGCCTTTTCCTTCTTCTAACTTTATATAATACAGACCGCTCATGCTGGCTTCAATCTTGATATTAGCTCTTTTTAAATAATTTTCTAAAAGCTTCATTTCATCTTTTTCATCCGATTGATGTTTTGCTTGCCGTTCGCGAGAAAAACTGTCCATAGATTGAATTCCTGATAGTTTAATATAGAAATTTATAAAGTTCTCAGGTTTTATTCCTTTTGGAATTTTTCTTTTTCTGGTTTTTGTATAAAAATCGTAGGCATTGATTTTACAAACAAGGCTATCTCCAATATTCATTAGCGAAAAAGCATCCTCAATGCTTCCACCAAAATGACTTGCTTCATTTAGTTGCATTCTGAATGCTCCTTTATAATCTCTAGAATCGAACAATATAGAATCTTTTTCGCTTTTATAAATCATTTTTAAAAGGAGAATATCGCCTAATTGTGGTTTATTCGCATTTTCATTATGTACAACAAGACGATATTCTAATCCCGATAGATGTTTGGAAAATTCAATAGGATTAGAACAATTTGGCATTAAAAGTATCAAAACAAAAATGAACAGAAAACTTATTAAAATATTTTTATTTAGCATAATACGAAGTTTTTAATTTTAAGTGGAGATTCAAATTTTATAGTTTTATTGAGAAAATATAGAACATTCAGATTTTGTTGAATTAATGAGCATCTATCAAATACAAAGTATGATTCTACTCTTTAGACAATTTCCATCTTTTATGGCTCCATAACCATAAATCAGGCGATTTTATTATAGCATTTTCTAAGAGTTCGGCATATTTATCAATAATTCTATTAGTATTTTCCTTTTCGTGTTCTTCTTCAATTATTTGAAATTCAATTTCGTAATGTCCTCGTTTGGTTTTTTTGAAAGATGGAAAAATAACTACCTGATTACTTTTTTTAGCAATCCTATCAGCGCCAATCAGAAATGCAGTATCTTGATTCAAAAATTTAACCCAATGTTTAGAACTGCTTTTTCTGGGTCTTTGATCGCCGGCAATAATATTTATGGTTAGAATATTTTTTCGTTTATAACTTATAATTGTTTTGTATCCAACTTTTGAAGGAATACAATTTAGTCCATTTCTACTACGGCTGACTTGTGTTATTTCTTCAAAATAATTATTCGATAGAGGCTGATATAATGAATTTACATGATAAGGCACGAAATGAGGCAAAAAAGACAACCACTCCCAATTGCCAAAATGAGCAGAATATAAAACTATATCCCTTTTTTGATCGAAATATTTCTGAATCATTTCAGGATTTTTAATACTTAATCTACTTGTAATCTCATTTTTACTGATAGTTATGGTTTTAATAGTTTCAAATATTATATCGCAAAAATGTTGATAAAATTCTTTTTCTATTTTTTTTCGTTCTTGAAAACTTTTATCTTTAAATGAGTTTTTAAGATTTTCAAAAACAACTTTTCTTCTGTATTTTATTAAATAGTATAAAATCACAAATATTATGTCGGATAAAATGTGCAAAACAAACATTGGTACAATTGAAAGGACATAAAAAGGAATGAATTTTATTTTGGGAATGAATTTCATTTATGTTTCTAAATTTTTTGTTAACTTCTACCTAATCTTGTAAATCATCCGGTATTGATGATAATGGAACTATAAGTCCATCTACCATTACCATATCTTTCAAAGGATTACTTTTTTCCATTCGCTGTGTTGAAAATTCAGGACTAAAATATCCCATATTAAACATTTCCTTAATTTGTCGAGCTTTATTTGATACTGTTGAATTTTTAGCACCAAAATACTCACTTATTTGGTTTGCTGTCATATAAGGTTCAAATGATTTGTCAAATAAAAAATTTATCGAACCAATTGCATAAATAACTGCAGCAGCCCAAATTTCAATTTTTCCTCTTTGGAATGGAACATCTCTTTTTCGTCCTAATTTCAAAATTAATTTTTCACAAAGTTGATAATAATCATCATCAAGTTTTTGAGAACAAAAAATACTTGTCTGTTCTAATAATTGCTTTTCTTTTTTTTTGATTTCTTTTTTAGTCATAATTTCATTTTTTGGTGTTGGTAGCGAATACGGCTATTGAGGCAGCAACCTGGGTGGCTTGTGTAGTGTAGGCGGCTTTGTCACCAGAACGGAACATGCCATCCAAGATACTGACTTCAAGGCCGTTGTTAAAGCAACTATTCATTATTTAATTCATCATTACTAAATTCTTTTTCAATATCCTCGATGCTTGGTAGTTCGGATTTCAGCTGATTTGGGATTGCCTTGCTAAATTCGTATTTGGCTATTCCTATTGGCTGTTTTAGTACGTCCAGTAAATATTCTGCTTCTATTTTGTCGTGTTTTTTGCATAATATCAGCCCAATTGTTGGGTTGTCATTTTCTGTTCTTAATGTTTTATCTATTGCAGAAATATATAACGCTAATTTTCCTGTATGTTCTGCCTCAAATTCTCTTGCTTTTAGTTCAATTACTACATAACATCTTAACTTTAAGTGATAGAAAAGCAAGTCAATATACCTGTCTTTTTCGGACAATTGTACTTTGTACTGTCTGCCGACAAAAGCAAATCCTGCCCCCAGTTCTAAGAGGAATTTGGTTATGTGCTTTGTCAATTGGTTTTCAATGTCTCTTTCGTCTGCTTCTTTTTTAACCGTTAAAATATCGAAAATATATGGGTCTTTTAATGTTTGATTTGCTAAATTCGACTGTGGTTTTGGTAATGTATTATTGAAATTTGAGATCGCTTTTCCTTGTCTTGAATACAAATTCGTTTCAATTTGTATTTCTAAAACTGACCTCGACCAACCGTTTATTATGGTTTCATTTATATAAAACAGTGCTTCTGAAATGTCTTTTATTTTTGTTATAATCAATATATTATGACCCCACGGAATTTGTGCAACAACTTGTTGCACAAATTCAATTGAGTTAACTTTTTCTGGGAGTTTCTTTTGTGCAACAGATTGTTGCACTTTTTCAAATCGTTCATTATAAAACAAATACCACTTTTTCATATAGAACAGGTTTCTACGTGAAAATCCTTTCATTTCAGGAAACTCAGATTGTAAGTCTTTTCCTAATTGTTCAACAACAGCATCCCCCCAATTCTTAGTGGATTGTTTTTCGATAATATCTTTTCCTAAGTTCCAATAGAACTCTAACATTTCCGAATTGACAGACAAAGCTGCCTTAATTTGCAGCTTGTAAACTTTCTCCTTAATGGCTTTAAACCAAATTTTATAATCTTGATTTGAAGACAATTCTATTGACATTAAATATTTTTTATTGTTTAAAATTAATTGTTGTTTCATATCAGATGTACTATTGAACAAAATTAAATCTATTAGTAATAATAGTCTATTTTTCTACCAAATAATAGAACTTCATCTGGTTCAATAGTTGGCTTCAATTCATTATTTTTTTGTTCATCAATAATCATTTCGTTGGTTGTAGTTTGTCTTATTTTAATTAATTATATCTATAAACATACTTGGATAATAATTGTGTAATATTATCAGGTACTTTTTAGCTCTACTTACCGCAACATAAAACAACTTTCTTCCTTCTTCAATTCCTTCTTCTGTCAAATCCTCATATACATAATCATTTCCATCTTTACCCAGATATTTCTGATGTGGTATTTTATGTTCATTCATTTCATTCAATATAACAATATCATATTCCAAGCCCTTTACCTTGTGTATTGTATTGTTTGTAATTCCGTTTAACCCTGATAATGTTTGCATATACTGACCAATGTTCCAGATGCTTTTCTCTCCATCTTTTATCAATTCAATTATTTCTGTAAACGTAGAATGCCGTATTCCAAATAGCTTATCGAAAAGGCGACTAAAATCTTCAAGCCCTTGCGTTATTGGTTTTTCAATATCGTTTTCAAGCGTGTAACTTATCAATTCATTTGTTTTATAGTAGCTTGCTTTGTCGGAAAATGATAAATCATTTTCAAGGTAGTGAAGTTCAATATTTCGCTTTACTTTTCTTAATGCTCGGCTATTTTGGTCATGATAATAGCCTGCCAATGATTTCAAAAGACTGAATGTAGAGTTGTTTGAAATGTATTTATGTGGTAAAGCTCCTAAACCAACAATATTATATTCATTTCTTAAAATTGTACTTACATTAAATGCGGAATACCAACTTGTTGATAATATTGATATTTCTTTAAGTTCTACTTTACATTTATCAACTAAATGCTCCATTACTTCTTTTACAATTTCTTCATAATTTGCCTTTTTTGTTTGTATAAATTTGACAGGCAAATCAAGTTCGTTATTTTCAGAAGAACTGTTATCTATTACAGGATGCTCGTCAAATAGTTTTGTGTAAGTACTTACAATCTTTGCAGAAGAACGATACGCTTTGTCTAACTCAACAGGTTCTGCACTAAAATCGACCTTTGCTTTTCCAAAAGAATTTTCAATAGCTCCTGCGAAGGAAAATATCTGTTGTCGCTTATCGCCAACCATAAAAAAGGTACATGTTCCATTGTTATGTGTCTTTTTTAGAATTTCATATTGAAAAAGGTTTGTATCTTGAAATTCATCTACCAAAATTTCATAGAAGGTACTTGCTAATGATTTTAAAATAAACTCATTTTCTGAAATGATTTTGTGTGAGCGAAATAGTATTTCGTTGAAATCAATTACTTTAATACTTTCTTGATATTCTGAATATCTTCTCGCTACTTCAATTATACTAATTTCATGATTCCAATCTACTGACATGTCAAGATTTCCTTCTATATCTTTCTTGATTTTGTCAATTTCATCAAATTTATTTTGTCCAAAGTTTTTCTCTAACTCTATATCTAGGTTGTTCTCAAAAAAGACTTCCTTTTCTTCATAGCTAATAATACGAGGTTTATACCACTTATAAATCCAACCATAAGGGCGCAAAATAAACTCTAAACAAAAGCGATGAATTGTACCTATGAAGACATTGTTTTGATTTATTAATCGTGATGATATTTCATCGGCTGCTGCATTGGTGTATGTTATCAATGCAATAGTTTTAAATTTTGGCAAATCTTCAAGTTTATACATTGCTCTTGCAACAAGGGTTCTTGTTTTACCGGAACCTGGTGATGCTGTAACAAGAGTATTGCCCTTAATTTCAAATACTGCTTTTTCTTGTAATTTATTTAAAATCATTATTATACTGTTATATTGTTATGCTTGAAAATAAATTCAATTGCATCTTGCAAATAACTTGGTATCTCAAAATCTTTATCAATTTGTAATGATAATTCTTGTGCAAAGCGACCTTTTTTTATTGTTCCATCAATTCGTGAAATAAGTTCTTCTGCCCAATTGTCTGGTTTTGTTGTAACTGTTTCAACTAAATTTTCATAAGATTGTGTATGATTTAAATTCTCAAAACAAGTTTTCAGGGTTGCAGTATTTTTCTCATAATCTGGAAATAAATCAATTTCTAACGTCTCATTGCCACTAAAAACTTCTATTCTATTATCTATTTCATAGCTTTTGGCATTTTCAACCGCTGTTGTATATTCTTCCGTTTCTTTTATTTCTTTTTTATCTCCGTCAATTATAGCACAAACTATTATTTCAAGTTTGTCTTTTTGAAATAGTTCAAGAAAAGGATCAAAGTAACGACTATGGATTGGTATTACAGATATATTATATTCAGTTAAATCAATTCCGAATTTTTGTTTTGCTATTGCAGGAATTATAAATTGCTCTGCAACACCTTCAACTAAAATTACTGACGATGCAAAGAAAAGCTCTGAACGAGTTGCATCTAAATATCGTTTTAATAACAATTGGTCTCTATTGACTTTTTTATCTTCGCTTTTTTCAACAAATGGGGAAAATGATTTCACCTTTTTTTCAGGAGTGTTAAAAATAATATTTAAGTTCTTAAAATTACAATCACTTGCTATGTGAGTAGAATGAGAACTCATAAAAACTTGTGTATTTGATGTATTACTTAGATTTGAAAAAAGTAATTTTTGTAATTGAGGATGTAAATGAGCTTCGGGTTCTTCAATGAGCAAAATATTTATTTCATTATCGTCTTGCTCATTAACAAGTCTTGAAAGAAATAAACTCAAATATAATAAGTTTTTCTGCCCTAAACCTAACAAATACATTGGTAAGGTTTGTCCTTCTCGTGGATTATAAAACAATTTCAATTGGTCCCATATTTCTGTATCATAATCCGTTAAAACACCAATTGAAATTGGGAATGAGAAATGCTTACCTGCAATTTCTTTATTTTTTGATTTTATTGTTTCTGCAATTTTGGGTATAAACTCTAAATCATTTATTTTCTTTGAGGATTTAGTTAAAATTGATTTTACTTTGTCTAATTCACTTTCAGTATCTTCCCTTGATTGACAATATAAACTCAACATTGATTTAGAATTCCCAAAAAGTTCCGTATTTATATTTCTAAAATCGGAAATAAAAAATAGATTTATCCCTTCGAGTTCTTTTATTGAAATTTCATTATTTTGTTTAATAATAGTGTTGAAGTCCGTAGAATTTCCGCTTCCAAAGAGTTTCCATTGAAAATCCTTTACTTCTGCTTTTTCGTATGTTTTTGTGGTTGACGCAAATTTTGTTCTATGTGCGTAAACATATGTTACCCTGACTGTTTTATCTGAACTTTTTATTGTATGAAGATTAGGAAAGCTTGATAAATTTTCACCTTTTAGTTCAATACTAATCAGAATATTAGTATTAAAATCTATTTTTTTAAATCCGTGAATATCTTTTTCTTGTAATCTTCTTGAATTATAGGACAAATTTTTATCAAAAACTAACCTAATTGCCCAAAATAAATTACTTTTTCCGATATTGTTTTCACCAATAATCGTTTGAAATTCCTTTGTGAAATTAATTGTAAAATCTTCGAAATTTCTGAAATTCTTTATTGTTATTTTATCAAGATGCATAGTTCTTCTCTTTTTCTTAAATTGGGCACAACTCATTTATATATCTACCTTTTTCTGACAAAAATAACCAATATTTCCAAAACCGGAACACTAAAATTGCTTTCAAAATAGAGTCGTGTAAATATAACTTTGCCAAAGTTTTAAACTTTGGCAAAGTTCAAAGTATTACCATCAAAAGTGCAAGTTGCAGATTTTGAACGACTTGCAAATCGAAATATGTAACAATTTGTTATAATTATTATTTTACTGTTTTATTTGAAATAATGACAACTACCTTCCAGTCAAATTTTTTGGAATTCTACCATTATTAATTGTTTCTGACCTAAGTTTGCGTCCAACAATTCTTTCAACCATTGTTCCAATTTCTAATACTTTGTCAATGTCAAGTCCTGTATCGATTCCCATCTCGTCCATCATTACAACCATATCTTCAGTATTAACTAATCCAACAGCAGCAGGATCTTTATAATAATATTTCCCTGTTCCTGACACAGGTGTATTATCGACAAAATTTGCAGGCTGACCACCAAGTCCACCAAAACAACTTTCGAAGTTTGTTACTCCTGCTTGAAGAGCCGCAAGAACATTAGCATTTCCCCAGCCACGTGTTACATGAAAATGAGCAATCTGTTTATGTGGATTGCTTACTTCATTTAATAACATATCGAAATATTTATAAACTCTGTCGGGCGAGGCTGAACCATCATGGTCGGCATGTTCTACATCATTTGCTCCAATATCAAACCAACGTTTAGTAAATTCAATGGCTTTTTCCAATTTAGTTGGTCCTTCAATCGGGCATCCCCAAATTGTGCTTACAGTTCCGTTTACTGTAATGCCGGCATCGTGGCATTTTGGAATATATTTTTCACACATTTTCCAATAATCTTCAAGCGAAAGACCAGAATTTGTTTTGTGATGCGACTCACTGGTTGAAACCATAACTAAGATTCTATCTGGTCCGTAGCCATCAAGTTTTGCTTGAATAGCTCTTTCGATAGCTCTTTCTCGAATCGTTATAGCTGTAAGTTTTACATCATCAATTAGATGTTTCACTTTTTTACTTTTTCTAATTTTCTTAAACAGATCATCAGCGTCTTTAAATTGTGGCATTCCTTTAGGATTACCAAAATTTGTTACTTCAAGATGTTTGAATCCGGCTAATATGGATTGTTCTAAAACCCATAATTTTGCCTCAGTTGAAATATAACTTTCTTCGTGTTGAAAACCGTCTCTGACAGTTATATCGCCTAAGGTAACTTTTTTTGGATAGTTCATAACTTTCTATTTTTTAGTTTATAATGTTGTAGTTTAATTTATATTTTCATTTCAGGAATTTCTCCTTCGACTATTAATTTCCCATCAGTTTTTTCAATAATTTCTTCAACAGAAACTCCGGGAGCTCTTTCAATTAATTTGAAACCTTCTGGTGTTACATCTAAGACTGCTATGTCTGTAACTATTTTTTTTACACAATTTACTCCTGTTAAAGGTAAAGTGCATTTTTTCAGTAGTTTCGAATTTCCTTTTCTATCGGTATGTGTTGTAGCTACAATAATATTTTTTGCAGAAGCCACTAAATCCATTGCACCTCCCATTCCTTTAATTAGTTTTCCAGGAATCTTCCAACTTGCAATGTCGCCATTTTCGGCAACTTCGAAAGCTCCGAGAACTGTAAGATCTATATGTCCGCCGCGAATCATTCCGAAACTTAGCGATGAGTCGAAAAACGACGCTCCGGGCATTGTCGTAACTGTTTGTTTACCTGCATTTATCAGGTCTGCATCTATTTCGTCTTTGCTTGGAAACGGACCAATTCCAAGCAATCCGTTTTCCGATTGCAATATTACTTCCATCCCCTCAGGAATAAAATTTGCAACTAAAGTTGGTATTCCTATTCCAAGATTTACGTAATATCCGTCTTCTAATTCCATTGCAATTCTTTTTGCAATTCCATTTTTATCTAAAGCCATATTTATATATTTTTTATTTAAATATTTTGTATTGATTATTTTTTCAAAACTAATTCGTAATTTACTTAGGATTTGTAAATGAATAAACTATCCATCTGTACTTGTTCTTTTGTTCATTTTCTTCGTTGTAAAAGTATTAAATAATCTGTGGCTATTTGCAACTTTAACGCCTTGAAAATAAACAAAATATCTTCGTACATTTTGAATACTTTATTCATTTATAAACCCTTAGTCTCTTGTAGTGGCAAATTCGATTCTTTTTTCATAATCAATGCCTTTAAAAATTCGTTGAACAAATACACCGGGGGTATGAATATAATTTGGATCCAATTCGCCGAAGGGTACTAATTCTTCTACTTCGGCAATTGTAATTTTCCCTGCCATAGCCATCATATTATTGAAATTGTTGGCTGTTGCCCTATAAATCAAATTTCCATGTGTATCTCCTTTCCAAGCCTTGACGATTGCAAAATCGGCTGTGAGTGCTGATTCTAATAGGTGCATTTTACCATTAAATTCTTTAACTTCTTTTCCTTCGGCTACTTCGGTTCCATAGCCTGCCGGAACATAAAATGCCGGAATTCCTACTCCTCCTGCTCGCACTCTTTCGGCCAGAGAACCTTGCGGTATGAGATCTACTTCTAATTCGCCGCTTAATAGCTGCCGCTCAAATTCTTTGTTTTCTCCTACATATGAAGCAATCATCTTTTTTATTTGATGCTTTCTCAATAATTTCCCTAAACCACAATCATCTATACCTGCATTATTTGATATACAGGTTAAACCTGAAACACCATTTCCTACAAGGGCATTTATTGAGTTTTCGGGAATACCACACAAACCAAAGCCGCCGAGCATAATTGTCATATTATCAACTATGCCTGAAATTGCCTGCTGTGCATTTTTTACTACTTTTTTCATATTCTATCATTTAATTTAAAAAGTGATTCTAATTTTTAATTTAATATTCTTTCATTTTAAATATCCTAACAAGTGTTTTGCTTGAAATGGACTCGCAATTGGTCGTCCGTTTTCTATTGCTCTATCTACACAAAAATTTACAAATTCTACATTTGAAATTTTCTCATCGCTATCGTGCAAACCTACTCTAACATGGAAGCCATTTCTTATCGCAATCTCGGCAGTATTTCTCCAATCAACACCATCGCAAACTATAATAACTTCCTTAACAGCTTCAGGCATAAGTTGTCTGTATTTTACGAAATTGTCATAATTTGCTTCAATTCCTTCACCTCCTGTAAAATGAAAAATAGCAACAAGCGGATCGGCAACAAAGGCTTTTGATAAGATCAATTGTAAATTGTAAACATTGTCGTGAGAATTTATCAATGGAAACAAGCGTACTCCACGTTTATAGGCTATGTTAAATCGTTCGATTTCTACTTCTATTGATCGTGAGTTTATTTTAGTTTCTTCAAATTGAACATCTCCTACAATTTCTAACATTGAGCCAAAATATGGATTAAACAATGATTTTTTGAATAATTCTAAAGAATCTTCAGCAAATTCTATGCACCAGTCAAAGCAAATATCCGGATTCGATTCACGAATTACTTTAGCTATTTCAGTAAAATTTTTTGTTGAATAGTCCATATAAACAGATTTGTGGGCAGGGTATTTCGAGATAGGATGAATATGAATTACTGAAGCTCCATACCGAATTAGCTTTTTCGACTCCATTATTAATTCTTCCCTGCTTGTCGGGACAAAGTTCCCTCTATTGTTTTTATCCCAACCATCGTTTCCTACTTGGGCTACCATAATAATGAGTGGTTTATTTTTGTTTTGTAAAACATTCTGTGCTTTTGTGGCAGGCAAATGAATCAGTGAAAACAATAGTACAATAAATAAAACCTTATACATAATCTATTTTAACATTATTTGATTTGAAAGATAGGCTAAACTGTCTATTTATCATCGTTTGGTATTGAAAATTGCCAGGCACAAAACCACTCTTTGGGGTGCTTATCGGGCGGACAGGCAATACATTCAGTAACTATTCTGCTATCAACTGCTTCTGCAAAAGTTCTATATTCTACCATTCCTCCCGATTTGCACGGATAATCGTCGAGATTTTTTCTTTTTCGTGCATTCTGAACACGACAATCGTTCATTTGAAAAACGAAACTGTTAGGGGTTTCGTTTACAAATGATTGCTTGTTTATAAAAGCATAAAGTCTATATTCTAAAGCTTTTTTAAGTCCGGCAAGTCCAGAATTTTCTCCCAGATTCAAAATGCGTTTTATCGACCATGCTTCGAATGGCGAGAATGCCGACCAGGCAGAATCGTTGCAGCGTTTTGCATCGAACATATCACGCGAAAATTCAACAGATTGAAACCAAACACCATCGTTTGCTAACCAATTTATTGCTAAATTTTCTTTTAGTTTTTCTTGCTTTTCAATTGGCAAATCAATCAGAGGTTTTGGTAAATCGTCTTCCATTTCAAAATCTAAGGTTTTCGCCAATCTTTTCATTTGAATATTAAAGCTTTTAGTATAAGATTCATTCAAAATTTCAAAGGCTTTTTCTCTACCAAACTGATGTTGCACTTCAGCAAACCAAATTGCATGATGCATCATTGTTCGATGAAAAAAATCGATTATCAATTTTGCATTTTCGTTTTTATTCATCCAATTTCGATTTTTTATTCTAATTCAACTAATACCTCACCGGCTTCAACCATTTCGCCAATTTCGAAAAATACTTTTTTAACTTTTCCGTCTTTAGGCGACTCTATGTTATTTTCCATTTTCATAGATTCAAGAATCATTACAACATCGCCGGCTTTAACTTCATTGCCTTCTTCTGCAAGAATTTTAAAAACTTTTCCTGGCATAGGAGTAGAAATATTATTATCAGCACTTTCCGATGAATCTTTTTTCTGAGTAATTTTTATTTCTGTGTTTAGAATATCTTTTCGTTTTACATAATAAGTGTTATCGTTGATTATTACAGTTGGTTCGCCACTTTCGTCTATTGAAATTGTAGCGATAAATGATTCATTATCAACAATAAATTCAACTTCATTTCCATCGAAATTTTCTAAGGAACTTTTATAAGTTTTATCCAAATATTGAACTTCAAATAAGTTGTCCTTAATTTTAAGAATCTTTAGATTTATATTTTTATTATTGATAAGCATATTAATGTTCATCAAATCTCGCCAATAACCAATAGAATTCCACACACTTTCAGGATTTACGGAAAACTGCTCTTTCGCCAGATTTTTAGATGTAAATAAGAAAAAAGCAATGAGTGGTACATGTTCTGCAACTTTTGCCTGATTGTTTGCTTTTGGTTTCGATTGAGCTGATGAACCTACAGCAGTTGTATTTGCTTTTGCATTTTTCATTTTTTCAACTTCTTTCTCGAAATTTTTCTTTGCTGCTCCCGATTTATAGTCTCTATATTGGTTTTCGTGCATTGCAAATTCGAATAATTCTTCATCGTCTTCGCCCGTGTCCCAATTGTTGTCGTGCATTTCTTTTCTAAACTTGTCAAGTTGGTTAGGGTAAGCATCTTGCGGAACACCGGTATAAAATTCTTTGTTTTGTTTTTTTGCTAATTCTATGATTTCCGGAGCTAGAGGTCCAGGCAATTTTCCTGATTTCCCAAGAATCATACTCCACGAATTTTCGTCAATCATGGAATATCGCTCTTTTCCTTGAACCATAAGCATTACATTCATTAAGGCAATATTTTTTACATACTGACTGAATGGAGTAACAAGTGGGGGATAGCCCAATTTTGGCCAAATATATGCAACCTCGTCGAACAGACGGACTAACAAATCGTCCTGACTGAGTTCTGCTTCGCCTTTCGATTTTAATGTAAGGTTTATTCCATCGTGAACTCCTTTAAGGTCAGCCATTAAACTTCCCATCATTCCGCCAGGCAAACCAGATGAAACCATCAAAGACGACATGTAGCGATTTTGTTGATTAATAAACAATCCAAGAAAATCGTCCATAAAACTTTGAGTTAAAGCACGTGCTTCCATGTAGGCATTCATATTTATTTCTGGGACATCAAATCCTGCATCTTTCAGCATTGCTTGAATAGTAATAACATCAGGATGAACCATTCCCCACGAAAGTGGTTCCATTGCCACATCAACATAATCTACTCCGGCTTTTGCAACTTCAAGCATCGATGCTATTGAAAATCCGGGACCTGTGTGCCCATGATATTGAATAATTATGTTTGGATATTTGTCTTTAATAGCTTTTGTAAGCCGACCTAACATAACCGGACGACCTATTCCTGCCATATCTTTCAAACAAATTTCGTCGGCTCCATATTCAACAACTTTATCGACTAATTCCATGTAATACTCTACCGTATGAATTTCAGAGTATGTGATACAAAGTGTTGCCTGAGAAATCATTCCGGCTTCTTTGGCATATTTTATTGAAAGTTCCAGATTCCTGTGATCGTTTAGTCCGCAGAACGAGCGAGCAATATTTGTTCCTTGAGCATTTTTTACTTTATACATTAATTGCCTTACATCGGCAGGTACAGGAAACATTCTGATTCCGTTCAGTGCTCTTTCGAGCATATGTGTTTTAATTCCAACCTCGTTGAAAGGTCTTGTCCACTCTCTCACTGCGGTATTTGGATTTTCTCCATATAACAGATTTACTTGTTCGAATGCACCTCCATTTGTTTCGACACGATCAAAGCATCCCATATCGATTATTACCGGAGCTATTTTTTTCAATTGATCAATTCTTGGCACATATTTCCCCGACGATTGCCACATATCTCTGTAAACAAGGCTAAATTTTATTTGCTTTTTCATATTATTTTGTAATTTTATTTTGATTTAATTATTTTACCCAATTTGGCTTTCTTTTTTCAAGAAATGATGACATCCCTTCTTGTCCCTCTTTTGAGGCTCTCAAATCTGCAATCAATCTTGCACTATAATCTATGGAATCGTCAAAAGATAATATATTAGAAATATCATAAATAAGTTCTTTACAAGAAGCCATTGCTTCAGGCCCGCTTGTAAACAAAAGTTTGATAGTTTTGTTTACTTCTTCTTCTAATTCGTCAACTGACAAAGATTTGTTCACTAATCTATTTTTTTCTGCTTCTTTCCCAAGAAAAACTTTCCCTGTGAGCATAAGTTCACGTGATCCATATTCTCCAATTCTTTTATATATGTATGGCGAAATTGTTGCCGGAGCGATACCGAGTTTTACTTCGCTAAATGCAAATTTGGTTTCATTGTTACAGAAAGTAAAATCGCAAGCGGCAAGTAGCCCGTTTGCACCTCCAATTGCTGCACCTTGCACTACTGCAATAGTTGGTTTTTTACATGTATAAATAATATTAAAACATTTAGCTAAATGCAATCCGTCCTGATAGTTTTCTTCGTAGCCGAATTCTGCTATTCCTTTCATATAGTTCAAATCGGCTCCGGCACAAAATGATTTTCCTTTTCCACGTAGAACAACCACTCTTACATCTTCCATATTGTTTACTTTCTGATAGCAGTCGATAATTTCAGAAATCATTTCTGCATTCATTGCATTTCTTTTTTCGGGACGGTTGAGCCAAATAGTTCCGATATTTTCATTTAATTGAAATTCAATATTTTCGTAATTATTCATTTTCGATGGTTTAATTAGTTTTAGTAATATTTCAACAATTTCATTGGCATGAGAAAAGTATAAATTTTAGTCTATTTTGAACACTCCTAATTTATACAATTCATAAATAATTTTTGCTTCATGCAATGCGTCATCTAATGCTCTGTGGGCTTCTACGTAAGGCTCTCCAATTAGAAATTTCCAGGCTTCTTCTACAGAGGGCCATTTTGCACCATATTTCCCAGGTAGGTTTAAAATTGGGGTTGCAACAATCATTGGGCAAGGCAGCTCTTTAACTGTGATGCCACGAGAATTTAAAAAACCGAAATCGAATTTTTTATTATATGCTGTAACTCCCAATTCAAATTCTTGCAAAATGGTTTTGATTTTTTCCTTTTCGGATTCAAAAGTGGGAGCACTTAACAGCTCCTGATAATTCAAATCTGAATTTTTGAAAATCCAACCAAATGGATATCGAGTATGTCTATCATCTAATCCTTTTTCGCATATTAAAGAGTTATATTTTTCCTCTGCTTTTCCTGATTCTAAATCTAAACTTACAATTCCAATTTCAACGATTAAACCTCCTTGATTTAAAAATCCGGTGGTTTCAATATCAATTATCCCTATTTCTTTCATCTAATTGCAAAATTCAAATTTACATTCTAAAAACGCCATTTTTCTGGTCGGGATACTTTTTGTTTAGCGACAAAGCAATTCCCATTGCCAGAACTTTTCTTGTATCAAGCGGGTCAAGAATTCCATCGTCCCACAAGCGCGATGTGCTGTAATATGCCGAGCCTTCTTTATCGTATTTGGCAATTATGCTATTTCGCAGATTATCAATTTCTTCTTGTGGCATTTCTTTTCCTTTTAGTTTGTACTGGTCTTGTTTTACAGTAATCAGTACATTGGCAGCCTGAGCTCCTCCCATTACAGATATTTTTGCATTTGGCCACATGAAAAGTAAACGAGGATCGTAAGCTCTACCAGCCATACCATAATTTCCTGCACCGAAAGAACCTCCGAACAAAACAGTGAATTTTGGTACATTGGCATTTGCTACAGCATGTACTAATTTTGCCCCATCTTTTGCAATTCCTCTTCTTTCAAAATCTTTTCCAACAATAAATCCGGTAATATTTTGCAGAAATACAAGTGGAATTTTTCTTGATGTACATATTTCAATAAAATGAGCGCCTTTTAGTGCTGATTCGGGAAACAAAACACCATTGTTTGCAATTATTCCAACAGGATAGCCCATAATTCTTGCAAATCCTGTAACTATGGTAGGTGCATATTTTTCTTTAAATTCATGAAAAAGGCTACCGTCAACAATCCGCATTATTATTTCCTTCGAATCGACTGCTTTTTTAAAATCGACCGGTGCAATTCCATAAAGTTCTTCGGGATCGTAAAGTGGTGGTACTGAAGGATAAATATCGAATGGCTGCTTTTCTCGACTTTCAATATTTTCGAAAATGTTTCTGCAAATTTGTAGGGCGTGAGTGTCGTTTTCAGCAAAATGGTCGGCTACACCCGAAATAGATGTATGAACCTCAGCACCTCCAAGTTCTTCGGCAGTAACTTCCTCGCCGGTTGCAGCTTTTACTAATGGAGGCCCTCCAAGAAAAATTGTTCCTTGTTGTTTTACAATAATTGTTTCGTCGCTCATAGCTGGAACGTATGCTCCGCCAGCTGTACATGAACCGAGAACTACAGCAATTTGTGGAATTCCTTCTGCCGAAAGGCGAGCTTGATTATAGAAAAATCTGCCGAAATGGTTTTTATCAGGAAAAACTAAATCTTGTTCGGGCAGAAAGGCTCCTCCAGAATCTACAAGATAAACGCAAGGCAAGTTATTTTCCATTGCAATTTCTTGAGCCCGCAAGTGTTTTCTAATGGTATATTGCATATATGTTCCACCTTTTACGGTGGCATCGTTAGCAATAATTACTGTTTCTTTTCCATGAATTACGCCAATGCCGGTTACGATTCCTGCCGAAGGAAAACCGTTGTCATATTGTCCGTATGAAGCTAATGCAGATAATTCTAAGAATGGGGTGTTTGCATCAATTAGTAGATCAATTCTTTCTCTGGCCAAAAGTTTTCCACGCTCTTTGTGCTTTTTTACAAATTTTTCAGGTCCACCTTTTTTAACGTCAGACAAAATTTCTTTATACTTGCTTAACAATTCTAAAAATTTGTCTCTGTTTTTGGTAAACTCAACCGATTTGGTATTGATTTTTGATTCTAATCTATACATAATTTTGCTTTATTTATTTTTATATGAATATTAATAAATTAAAATTTCATTACAAACTTTCCATTCAAAACAATGAAAATCAAGAACGATTATAAACCCTCCAAATATATAAAAATATATATTCTTAATACTTGAAAAATGTCAATATTAGCTTTTGTCGAAAGTCTTAAAAGTCAGTCATTTATTTTTTGATAAATGATTTTTGATTTCTCATATTGTAAAATCTTGTTCAAATTTTAGATTTTAGTATTGAAAAATGCTTAATCAATAATATTAGATTTTATAAATTTCTATTTTTTTCTACTTTTGAGTTTTGATTTTGAAGAGGAATATTAATGAAAATATAGATATTTAGATCGTTTGAGAAATTGAATATTGTGAAACTATCTACACATCTATTCATGGAAAGAAAATAATTTTGATATTCAAATAGTAAGTTTAAGTAAAAGTTTAAATGTTTCTTTATAATTGATTAATAACTAATAAAATAATGAGTTTAGTTTTTCGGTTTCAAAATAATATATTCTTATTATGAACGAATCTATAATAAATTCTCTAATTCATCTTTTTGCTATAATTACTTACGTTGATATAGAAGATTTTTCGTCGAATTCTCGAGATATTGTAAAATCGTATTTAAACAAACATCTGAGCAAAACACTTGCAGATGAGTATATTGTATTATTCGACAATTATTTTGACTTTCATCATAAAGATATTTTTATTTCGAAGAACGAATTGCAGCAAGACAAATATCTTTATTTAGAAAATGTATGTAAGCAAATAAACATGGAGCTAAATCGTAAAGAGCGAATGTACGTTTTTCTCCAACTGTGCGAGTTTGTGAACGAAGATTTTGTGAGTTCAGAAAAGGATACCAAAATTCTGATTACAGTTGCTAAAAATTTCAATCTGACAGACGAAGAGTATAATGATATTACAAATTTTATTTTCGATAAGGAAGCTAAAAGCCTAAATCCTGAAAAGACTCTAATAATCGAAAATAGAAAATCTAGCGAAGATTCAGAAGGGGCATGGTTCGGTTGGAATAAGCCAAACGAAACGGTTAAATCAAAAAATATTTTCAACAAAAATATTAAAGGGAAAATTGTTGTTTTACATATCAACAGCATAAATATGTATATTTTTAGGTATTTCGGAAACGAAAGCCTTAATATAGATGGAATTGCAATTATTGAAAATGTTTTTTTTGTTTTGAATCCAAATTCTGCTATTAGCGGCAAATTATTGGAACCGATTTATTATTCTGAAATTAACAGCAATTTTTCTCGTTTTGATGAAAAGCATAAAGTTGTTTTTCATGCAAAAAAAATTAAATATAGATCGCTCCAATCGGCGAATGATGTTGCAGCAAACAATATCTGTGGGCAGTCGGGGCACTTTGTAGGCATTTTCAGTACTGATGATAGCTCAAATGGTAAACTTCTTGATATTATATCCGGACAAGTAAAAGCAGATTCGTCCGATATATTGATTAATAATATTGATTTTCTTAAAAACAGACAAAAATTTGATGGAATTGTTGGGTATATTCAGAAAGATAGTATTCTTATCAATAATTTGAGTGTCTATCAGAATTTACATTACAATGCAAAACTTTATTTTAATGACTATTCAGATTCCCAAATAAAAGAGCTTGTAGAAAAAATCATTGCTAAAAATAACTTACAAGATGTTAGGAATACTATTATTCAAAGCCAGGATTCTGAGCAAATCAGCAAAATTCAAATAAAGAAAATAAACATTGCAATCGAACTGTTGAGGAAAGCAACTATACTGTTTTTTGAAAATCCTACTTGTGGCCTATCATCAGCGGATTCGGATCAAATAATGCATAGTTTGAAAGAGCAGGCAAATAAAAATACATTGATTTTTGCGTCGGTGGAAAGGTGCTCGTCCGATGTTTTCAAATTGTTCGATAAAATTTGCATATTAGATCAAGGTTATCAGATATTTTACGGCACACCATCAGAGGCAATCATTTATTTCAAGAAGGCACATACTCACTTGAAAATTACTGAAAGTATTTGCCCTTTTTGTGGGAATATTAATCACAATCAAATTCTTCAAATTATTGAAGCTAAAATAGTTGATGAGTTTGGAAGATATACTAACCAAAGAAAAATTACAGCAAAAGAATGGCATCAGGCTTACGAAGAAAAGACCAGAGAAACCAAAAGCCTGAATGTTACGAATGGTTGTAATGACAAGGATTTGGTATTTCCGATTAGGTTTTTTAATACTGTAAATTCATTCAAACAATTTAGCATATTTTTGAAAAGCAAACTACAAGTATTATTCGCTAACAAAAAATATTTGTTTTTTACATTACTACTATCCCCACTTTTTACATTATTTTTCGCATTTCTGTCAAAATCGTATGTAGGAGAAAAGTATATCTTAGTCGATAATGCAAGTCTTCCTAATTATTTGCTATTCAGCGTTTTTGTTGCTTTGTTTTTAGGCTTCTCCATTAGTATTAATGAAATTGTTAAAGATAAATATCTATTGAAGCATTTCGATTTTATCAATCTAAATAAGTTCAGTTATTACAACTCAAAAATTTTTGTTTTGATACTAATTTCTGCTATTCAGATTCTAATTTATGTATTGTTCGGAAACTTTATTCTTGGAATTGAAGGGATGACTTTGAAGTACTTTATTATTTTGTTTGCTATATCAGTTTTTGCTGTGATGCTTGGACTTTTATTTTCTCAAATATTTTCATCGAAAAGCGTTTTATTTGTAATTATTCCGGTTTTTTTGGTGTTTCAATATCTTTTTAGTGGTGTTCCCATAAAATTCGATAATTTCCCTAAATCTCTAAAACATGAAGAATATGTACCATTGATAGCAGATTTTTCTGTTGCGAGATGGGGATTTGAAGCCTTGGCTGTTGAACAATTTTCTTGGAATAATTATGAGAAGCATTTTTTTGCTGTTGAAAAAGAGATTATTAGTGCCAATAATAAATATAAACTCCTTATTCCTAAACTAATTTCATTGTTGGAAGATTGCGAGAAGTATTTTAGGCCGCAATATGATGTGAAAAAGATTGAGAATAATTTGAATATTCTCCAAAATGAAATTCCATTGCTTTGGACTGATGAAAATAGAAAACCATTTGAATATATTAATCAGCTGAATCTCAAGGATTTTAGCCCGGAAGTGTCAAATTCGTGCAACAATTATCTGGAGTTTTTGAAATGGCAAAATAAAAGTTTGAAAAAAGCAAAAACGAAAGAATATAACGAAATAAGCTCAAGTCTGATTAACTCCATAGGGATGTACGAAGTAAATAGGTTAAAATCAAGAAATTACAATCAGGAGCTTGCAAAAATTGTAAGCAATGAGGAAGCAACAGTTTCGATGATAAATAGCAAAAATCGACTTATTTTAAAAAAGGATCCAATATATTTTGATGCAAGGTCGAAATTTGGAAGGACACATTTCTTTTCACCAAACAAAAAAATCTTAGAAAATTATTACAATACATTTCTATTTAATATTTTAATCATTTGTCTTTTTTCATTTCTGGTATATTTGATTTTGCTTTCTGAAATTGTTCCGAAAACAATTGAGAGGATTTCGAGATTTTATTATTTAGGGAGAGGCTTAGGTTTATCCAATTTTTCATAATGAATATTGAGCACGACTCAGTAGTTTTATGCTGTTTTTATGTTCTTTGATGTTTGGCTATTTGACCTTATATAAATGTTTCTATAAACTGTCTCGCCGTCATTACAGGCAATTTCGATGCTTTAAAGTCTTTAAGGTTTCTTGTTATTATAATGTCTTGCTTATTTTCTATTGCAGTAAAATATTGAAGTCCATCCTCAAAGTCTGTGAATGAATTGTCATTTAGGGCTACTCCTATAATCTTGTCATCAAGAGGTAAAATATTGACTATTAGCCTAAGCTTCCTCAATATTTCTTTTGTTTTTTCTGAATTAGTTTGACGCAACAATATGTAACTTGTATTAGCGATAGTTAGTGACGAAATATTAAGTTCGATAATTTTTTGGTCTGCCAATGAAAAAAGGTCTGCTGATTCCTCATAAAACAGGTCTCGTCTTGATAATAAGTATATGACGATATTTGTGTCAATAAAAAGTTTTTTCATTTGTATTTCTCAATTAAATAGTCGGAATACTCTTTTTTGTAGTCAAAGTCAGGCGATAGTTTAATAACACCACTCAAACTTTCAACAAGAGGTGTAATTGGATTTTTTTTATCGCTTTCTTTTTCTCTTGTCAAACTGTCCAAATAAGATTCAATCATTTTTGATAAACTAATTCTTTGACTTTTAGCATAGATTTTTGCTCTTTCAATTACGCTGTCATTTAGTCTTAATGTCAATTTTGTTTCCATGTCAATAATATTTACGTGCAAATATACAAATAATATACGTCATGACAAAAGATGCAGATGATTTTTCGATTTTTTTGGTTTATTGTCAAAGTTCCTCTGCTATGAATGAAGCGGATTTCCTTGTTTTTAGTCTTGTTGTAATAATAATTCCAATTTCTTTTATCGTTAAATCTTCCGATTTTTCATTAGGACAGAGACTGGCTCAGTAGTTTCTCGATGCTTTCATATTTTTAAGGAGTTGTGACAAGCTATTTTATTTTGTCTTTAATTCTTTCAAATAAATCCTCATATAATTTCAATTCTAATGTGCCTACTCCAGAATGCATTACATCATTCTCCTCAATTACTCTTTTTATTTTTCCTTTTAATAGTAAGTCAAATTGTTTTTTAGACCTATCAATCAATTCCTCTCTGTTTTTCATTGGTTTTCTGGTTTGAGGCAATTGACTTTCTTTTATTGGAATTGGATATCTGCCAGCCCATACGGCACATTTTTCCAATATCCTCAAATAGAATTTCTCATCATCTGATAATGTAATTTTTGCTTTACTTGCCAATAAGAGCAAATTATGGCTTTTAATCTCTGATAAAGGAACTTCTTTAATGATCATACTATTTTTTAAATCACATATTATTTTTGCTTTGAATAAATTTTCAAAAGAGTAGCCCCACAACATCCTTTCAATTCTAAATGTCCAGAATGTTGGATATTTATTATTAAAATTCCACGAATAATCATTGATTACTTTAGCTGAATACATCAGGTTCACAGCTTCATGAATCCATACTTCATGCTTTTCAGTACAGAATTCATTCTCAAATTGCCATCTATCAGACTTACTTTCGTATTCCATCTTTTTCTTTAATTAGCCAAAACATTAGTATATCCAGAAAATTCTGTTTATTACTTTTAAATTCTTAAATATCAATATCATCGAAAGGATTAAGAATTTAATTGAACTTTGTGCTTGATACAGGTGTATATATTTCTTTTGTTTTGCACAATTCATAGCAAAATTTTGATCGACTTCGTAATAAATTAATATAGGCTTAAAAATACTTTTGCGAAAATAAAATAATTCAGTTAGTTGGCAAACTATTTTTGCCTTAAATTATTTCTTTAATAAGCAAATTCTGTATTTTTCTTATATTTGGAGATAAACAGATTTTCATTAATAGCCAAAATTAATTAATTTTGAGCTATGATGAGAAAAATTATAAACGTAGAAACAGGGGAGCTTAAAATTGGAGGAGTTAGCCAAATACTTGTATCTAAATCTATTGATAAAATGCAGTAACTTCTTCAACAAAAAGCTACTGTTGTATCAGACATTCGTTTTTGTCTTGTAGGATCATGTAATGTATTGAAAAAAAAATATTTATAATTATGAATTACAAATTTGATGAAATATTCGACATTGAAGAATTGAGAAATATTTGCGAAAGTTTCACTGAATTAACAGGAACTACTACTTCTATACTCGATTTAGATAACAATGTGCTTATTGCAACGGGCTGGCAACCAATATGCACTCAGTTTCACAGGATAAATAATCATTCAAGTAAACGTTGTACTGAAAGCAATGCCGAACTTACCAAGCAATTAAAAGAAGGTAAGAAGTATAGTTTGTATAAATGTAAAAACGGGTTGATGGATGTTGCCATGACAATTATGGTAAGGAACACGCATGTTGGCAATTTCTTAACCGGTCAATTTCTAACTGAGAAGCCAGATGTTGATTTTTTCAGAAAACAGGCTGAAAACTTTGGTTTCAACGAACATAAATATCTGGCTGCACTTGAAAATGTTCCTGTTTACAATGAAGAAAAAATAAAAAAAACCATTCAGTTTCTGGTTGCACTTACTGAAACCATTGGAAACATTGGTGCCAGGAATTTAGAAAATATTGAAATTAACAAGCAGCTTGAAACTGATAAGAAAAATATAAGCGAAGCCAATAAGGAATTGCAAATAGCTCAAAAAACACTAAAAGAAAACGAAGAGAAGTTCCGCAATATCACTGAACAAGTTACAGAAATGATCTTCCTGACCGACGACAAAAGCACGATAAAATACATTTCCCCTTCTTCAAATTCTATTTTTGGTTATACTCCCCAGGAAATGGAAGGCAAGTTATTTATGAAATTCTTAAAGAAAACAGAAATTCCAAAAGCGATGAAGGAATTCATAAAAACTTTTATGAAAGGGACTCCTACTATAAATCTTGAATTATTAATGAAACATAAAAATGGAAACTATTTTGTAGGAGAACTTACAGTCAGGAAGTATAATTCGGATAAACTCAAAGGAACAATAGGGCTTATTCGTAACATAAGCGAAAAAAAGAAAACTGAAGAGGAATTGCTTTTCAAAGAGAGGGAATTTAGGACTCTCACAGAAAATATGCCTGGAATTATTTTTAGGGTATTTTGTAAAGAAGACAACAAAATGGTTTTCTATAATGATATGCTACTGGAATTCACAGGATATAAGTCTGAAGAGTTGATGAGAGGAAATGTATGTTCACTATTTCCTAGAATCCATCCAGAAGATCAAGCTTACATTGAAAAAGATGTAGCTAAGGCAATAAGCAAAAAAGCATCATTCAATCTTGAATATAGGTTCAAGCATAAAAACGGTGAAATTCGTCATTTTTCTGAAATTGGAAACCCAATTTTCGATACGGACGATACGCTGCTGTATCTCGAGGGAATGATCTTTGACATAACTGAAAGGAAGAAAGCAGAGGAAGCTCATAGAAATGAGAAGAGATTTATAGAGAAGGCTATTGATAGTTTACCAGGGATTTTCTACCTCTTTAATTCTAAAGGGAAATTTCTACGATGGAATCAAAACTTCGAAATAATCTCTGAATATTCTGCAGAAGAGATAGTCAAGATGCATCCACTTGACTTTTTCTCAACCGAAGATAAGGAACTTGTTTCGGAAAGGATCAAGGAAACTTTTGAAAAAGGGGAATCATCTGTAGAAGCTCACTGGCTTTCGAAGAATGGTAATAAAATTCTTTACTATTTAACTGGCACGCTGATAGAGTTTGATGGGATGTATTGTCTGGTGGGAATGGGTATTGATATCAGCGAGCGTAATCAAGCCGAGGAGAAAATAAAGGACAAAAATGAGCAATTCGAAACTATCATCAAAGGAGCTAATCTTGGTTGGTGGGATTGGAATATTCCTTCGGGAGATAAAATTTATAATGATATACTTGTCGAAAATCTCGGATATAAATTAAGTGAAATAAAACCCCACATAAAATGGTGGGAAGATAAAATACATCCCGATGATGCAGAACAAGTTTCTATTGATTTACAAGAACACTTTAAAGGTAAGACCGAATTTTATGAGAATAAACACCGTCTAAGAACCAAAACCGGACAATGGAAATGGTTTCTTGATTACGGAAAAGTTGTAGAAAGAGATAGTAAAGGCAATTCAATTAGAATGATAGGTACGCTCAGGGATATTGATTTTGAAGAAAGAGCCAAAGAAAAAATAAATACCAGTTTGCAACAAATTAAAGTAATTAATGCAAACACTCCGAATATAATTTGGAAATCGGATATAGATAAAGATGGGAATTTTAAAGATACGTATATTTCAGAGGCCGTGGATCAATTTCTTGCATTACCAAAAGGAAGTGTTGGTAATTCCTGGGGTAAGTATTATTCTTACATTTTACCTAAATATTTACCTTTAATAAATGACATATTTAAATATGGTATCGAGAATCCCAACAAGTCGATTTCGTTCGATTATGAAGTAAAAAAAGCAGATGGTAAACTGGCATTTTTCTCATCAACAGGCAGGGCAGTTTTTGAAAATAAGAAATTAACTGTTTACGGATCTACTATTGATATTACGGAGAAGAAACAAAATGAACTCGAATTATTAAAAGCCAAAGAAAAAGCCGAAGAAAGCGAAGAACAATTAAAACGAATTGCTAATAATTTTGTTGACGGTATGATATATCAGGTAGCAATGCTTGATGAAAATAAACGGAAATTTAATTATGTAAGTGATGCTGTAAGCAAACTATATGGCTGCACTGCTGAGCAAGCACAAGAAAATCCTGATTTGATTTATGGAAAATTGCATCCGGAAGATGTAGCTGATCTTATTAAGGCTGAAAAAGATGCATTAAAAAATATGTCCATTTTCAAAACAACATGCCGAATTATAAATCCTGATGGGAGTATTAGATGGTCTTACCTTGTATCTCAACCTAGAATTATTGATGGCATTATTTGTTGGGATGGAATAGAAGTGGATATCACAAAGCAAAAGCAGGCGGAGAATGAATTGAAGGAAGCTAAAGAAAAGACAGAAAAAAATGAACAAAAACTAAAGGACGCACAATCAGTAGCAAAAGTAGGAAGCTGGGAAACCAATTTACTTACTATGGAAGTAGAATGGTCTGACGAAACTTACAAAATTTTTGAACTAGACAAAGATCAATTCCAAGACACCCATGTTTCGTTTTTAGACTATGTGCACCCCAATGATATTGAAAGAATAGAAGAGGTGTTTGTAAAATCTTTTTCGTCAAAAGATTACAACAGTGTGCAGCATCGCATTATTACCCCATCGGGTAGATTTAAACATGTGGAAGAGCGTTGGATTACCATACACGATAGCAATAATAAACCTTTAACTTCATTTGGCACTTGTCGTGATATTACAAAACAAAAGCAGATTGAAAATGAATTGAATGAAGCCAAAGAAAAAGCAGAAGAAAGTGATCGTCTAAAATCAGCATTCCTGGCTAATATGAGCCACGAGATACGTACACCTATGAATGGTATTCTGGGCTTTACAGATTTATTAAAAGAACCTGATTTAAGTGGCGAAGAACGGGATAAGTTTTTAGAAATAATAGGGAAAAGTGGGAATCGTATGCTGAATACGGTTAATGACATCATTGACATTTCAAAAATTGATGCCGGCCAGGTAGAAATATCAAATACCGATCTTAACATTAATGAAGAAATAGAAAACCAATTTGAATTTTTTGATAAGGAGGCTACTGCCAAAGGAATAGAATTAAGGCTTATAAATAAGCTGCCACGGCAGAGCATTATTATTTCAGATAAAGTGAAAATAAACTCAATTATTTCTAATCTGATTAAAAATGCTATTAAGTACACTGATAAGGGGAGTATAGAAATTCTATGCAATAAAAAAGGATTGAAACTTGAATTTAAAATCACAGATACCGGAATAGGAATCCCCGAAGATCGAATTAATTCCATTTTTAATCGTTTTGAACAGGCAGATATTGATGACACAAGAGCTTTTGAAGGTTCGGGTCTTGGACTTGCTATTTCAAAAGCCTATATTGAGATATTGGGTGGTAAGATTGGTGTTGAATCAAAACATGGAAAAGGCTCAACATTCTATTTTACTCTACCCTGGATCGAAAAACAAGTAAAGCCCGAACTCATAAAGGAGAATGAAGTATTAAACAAAGCTGGTGATAATCAAATTAACATCTTAATAGCCGAAGATGACGATATTAGTTTTAAACATCTCGAAATTATCCTTAATAATATTGCAAAAAGCATAACAAGAACAGTAAGTGGAAAAGAAGCCATTGAGTATATGAAGAACAATAAAAATATTGATTTGGTGCTTATGGATGTTAAAATGCCGGTAATGGATGGTTATGAGGCTACGAAAGAAATCCGTAAATTCAATAAAGATATAATTATTATTGCACAAACAGCTTACGCACTTTTTGGCGACAATGAAAAAGCAATCGCAGCTGGTTGCAATGATTATATTTCTAAACCGATAAACAGGAAACTACTGCTTGAATTGATAAATAGACATCAGAAAAAATAAAAATACATTTAGCAATGAATATAGTGCATACCGCAATTGGTTATATATATTTTATAATCAAACTCTATATATCTCCAAATATAAGAAATACGGAACAATCATAAACTTAACCCAAGTTGAGAACAATATTTTATATCTGCCTACATATGAGCATATTACGTTCATAGGATTCGTTTTTCGGGTACTACGGATTTTGTAATTTCAATATTTTCAACGAACTAAATTTCAAGTTG
>Ga0209042_1000306_pt1 | contig 57404 bp, 63 predicted proteins | sample SaaInlV_200m_DNA_6_FD_184649 | JGI IMG/M metagenome (GOLD analysis project Ga0209042, IMG submission 184649) | Marine microbial communities from expanding oxygen minimum zones in the Saanich Inlet - SI037_S2LV_200m_DNA (SPAdes) (version 2) | ecosystem: Environmental > Aquatic > Marine >... | reverse complement strand
CATCGCCGATTTTAGAATCAGTATCCAAGGGTTTTAAACTCTTAAGATAACTAAGAGCCTCTGTTTTACTTACAGATTCAAGTGCAACCAAAGGTACATTTTTTGCAAGAATAATAGTATTCTTCCCGCCAAGAAAATCTTCTGCTTCAGACTTTGCCATTTCAAATCTACTATAAGTGCCTTCTTTCGTCTGCATAGAAGCAGAAACATCCAGAATAATAACTGTATGCTCAGCAACCAACTTTTGACTTAAATTCAAAAAAGGTGCAGCAACAGCTAATGCCAAAAGAATCAAACATAACAACTGAATAACAAAAAGATAATCCCTAACAAATTTTCTCAAGAAAGAATGTCTGCTTGAAGAACCAGATTGACCTAGAAAAAACATCAAGCTAGGAATTTTAATTAATTTAGGCCTTGGTTTAATCAAATAAAGAACGATTAAAGGAACTAACGCAAGAAACGCAAGTAAACCTACCTCATGCCCAAAACCTATAAGTCCCATATATAAATAAACTAGAACTTATGCTTAAAAACATTAGTAACAACCAAAAAGTAGCATCAAAAACTAAACATCACAAAGAAGCCTTAGGAGGTATTTTAGGATAAGTACCAGCATCCATGAATACCTTATCAACTCTCACTGCAAGTCCTTTATCTTCATCAATCATTTCCTTAGAAATCATCATAGCAGTACCTAAAGCAACCAGCTCACCCTTAAGTGTCATTATAGCAATAGGTTCTTCCGCTTGAATATCACTATCAACTTTAGCAATGCCTGGAGTTTTCAAGTCCGCACCATGACACAAAGTACCAACAGTAGAATCTAAAACATAAACTTTACCAAGATGCTCAACAGCACTTTCCATCGGCTGAATTATTTTACGAATGTAAGCATCATTCCCTTCAGTCTTCCAAAATGCAAAAGCATCTTGCAACTCTTGCAAAGAATGACAAGTAGATTCATCAAACGGCCCAGCCTTAGTTCTTCTCAACTCAGACATATGTCCACCAACACCTAGCTTTTCCCCGATATCGTGGCAAAGCTTTCTAATGTAAGTTCCTGCTTGACAACCAACAACAAACAAAACATCTTGTTCAGTTATTTCAAGAATATCAAAATAGTAAATTTTCCTATATCGCCATTGACGTTTTACCGCAGACTTAACAGGAGGTAATTGCTTCATCCTACCAACAAAAGAATCACATACTTCGCGAATCTTAGCCTCATCGACAGCAGAATGTAAATGCATAACACAAACATATTCCTTACCTGCAGTTAGAAGTGACTGCACAACTCTAGTTGCACGATCTAATGCCACAGCCAACACACCAGTAACGCCAGGATCTAATGTACCTGAATGACCACACTTAGTCAAACCAAGAATCTGCTTCGTATACGCACTTACTAAATGCGACGTTGGACCTTTAGGTTTATCAACATTAACAACGCCATACTTAATCAAATCTTCAGTGGAACGTTTATACGGATCACCACCAAATTTAGAATCAGTTTTAGCAGGCCTCTTATCTATAAGAGTTCTCTCAATCTTCTCGAATGGAAGTTTGCCTGTCATAATAAAAAAGTTAAAGGAAGTTTTATTCTTCCTTCTTAGCAGGAGCTGCTTTAGGTTTTTCTTCTTTCTCTACCTTTTCAACAACTTCCTTAGCTTTGTCCTCAACAGCGGTCTTTGCATTTTCCTTCAGTTTCTTCAACTCATCCTTCACATCAGCATCTGCTGAAGGCTTAGAAGGTTTTTCTTCTTTCTTCTCGTCTTTTGCTGTTTCTTTCAACTCAGCTAGCTTTTCTTGAAGTTTGCCTTGAGGTTTGTCGTCTTTTTTCTCGACCTTTTTCTCAACATACTCCTTACCAAACAACTCAGCTTTAACAACAGAGTCATCTTCTTTGAAAGCAGTAACTTTGACTTTATGAGGTGGATTTTTTATTCCGTCTTTCCAGACTTCCTCATTAAGATACTTACCGATCTTAACATCAGTACCTTTCATGTGCTTAAGCAAAAAAGCCTGTAATGCAGACATAGCTCTTGCAGCTCTTTTGTATCTAGGAGCTTTTCTATACTCCTGTCTTAATGGAATTGTGTAAGTTCTTTCTAATCTTGCCATAAGTGTCACCTATACTAGTTATACATTAAATCAATTAAGCTTTAATGTTAGTTCGTCTCCAAGATCTCTTAACAGCAGTATGCCTACCAGGATGAACTCTTCTTCCTAGACCATACTTCTTAGGAACAGTCCAAAAAGGTGCCCATCGTGTTTGCCTACCTGCTTTTGCAAGTCTTGCTTTTTTCGACGGATGTGTATATCTTGCCATAATTATCTCCTCTTGATCTTGATTTCTCGTTTTTCTGAAAGTTTTTTCAACAACTCTTTCAAATGATAATCTTCAATGACATCAACGCCATGTTCCGATATCAACTTTGCAAGCATCAGCGTTACTTGGACCGCCTTATCAGGATAAGCAACTTTGATATTGCCAAACCTTTCAAGTGCACTCTTCGAAAGCTTTTGTTTAACAGTTTGCTCGAGTTGAGCTAATTGTTCTCGTTGTTGTTGTGCTTCGTTTAACTGATTGAGATTACCTTGATCAATTTGCATTTTGCTTTAGATCATCTCTAACAGCTTTTGCAGCTTTATCCAATAGAGAAACACCCTTAGGAGCGACTACTCGTCCTTTGTGTACGCCTTTCTCTGCTTTTGCAATAAGCTCTGAAGCTTCTAATTGCTGAAGTACTTTTCGAATAACATTACCTGAACCTCTAACAAACTTATCAGGTTTGTGGCCTCGATTTTTTCTACCGCCATACTTTACCCTTAATTTGTTAGTTCCAATCGGACCTAGTTTTCTTACTGACTGAAGTACAGCAGCACATCTCATATACCACCAGTCCTCATTTGCAGGAGGTCTCTCCTTGTGGCAACCAGTTTTCGCATAAGCTGCCCAAGCCGGTGGCTGAATAGTATTAACCTTCTTCAGTTCTTCAGCACTTTTTTCTATTACATCATTTATTGGTACATCGTTAAAAGTTACCATTTGATAACCTCCCTTAATCTTGATTCCAGAAGCTAATCATTTACAATCATCGATTATGATTGCTTTACTGAACTCTAAACCCTAGATGCCCGAATCAGGCGCTCCTTTATAAAGGTTTCGCAATCCCCAGGAAAGCCCAAATACCAATATCCTGCAGAATGGGCAATTTTAGTAAGATTTATAAATACCTCGTTTCTCCGTGAAAAAATACAAATAATAGATATTGTAGGCATAATAAATGGCAAAGAAAACAAAAAAGATACCGGGACAAAGCACCTGGAGAAAAAAGAAATGGCACAAGATTGTTGCTCCTGAATTTCTAAGATCCACATTCATAGGCGAAACACCAACTGCAGAACCAGAGAACCTAGTTGGTAAGACTACAAAAGTCAACCTTATGAACATTACAAGGAATATGAAAGATCAGAATATTAACGTTACTTTTGAAGTTACTAAACTAACCGGAGATACTGCTTCAACTCAAATAAAGCAACTCCAAATGGTTCCAGCATCTGTTAAAAGAGTAGTAAAAAGAGGAAAGAACAGATTGGACGATTCATTTGTATGCCTTACTGCAGATAGTAAGCATGTAAGAATTAAACCACTTATAATTACTAACAATAGTACTACTAAACCAGTTCAGACAGCAATGAGAAAGAAGATGGTCGAGTTCTACAAGAAAAAAGTAGCAAAGATCAACTACGATGCATTCTGTCAAGAAGTGATTACAAAGAAGTTTCAAAAAGCATTAAGAGAAACTCTAAGCAAAGTATATCCTCTAAGGATTTGCGAAGTTAGAGCATTCGTACTCTTAAGCGAAGAAGCCATCAAAAGAGAAGAAGTCAGAAAAAGAACTAGACGAGCATCAAGAAAGACACAACCTAAGAACGAAGAAACAGTGGAAGAAGAAACAGAAGATGATGCTGATGAAGAAGAGTTCGACGAATCTGAGGAAGACGCAGAAGAAGAGATAGAAGAAGAAACTGAAGACGCTGGCGAAGAACTTGAACTAAAGACTGAAGAGAAAACAGAAGAAGCTGAAGAAGAAAAAGAAGCGGAACCTGAAGGAGAGTCTGACAGTGACAAGAAAGAAGAAGAGAAACCTTCTGCTTAAATCTTAAAAGAGGTAAACTAAATGGCATTTAATCCAATCGTAGATAAAGAAAAATGCACTGGATGCGGAACTTGCATAAACATCTGCCCGGTCAACGTTTTTGAGCTTAAAGACGGTAAATCAGAACCAGTCAGAGCAAAAGACTGCATTGGATGTAAGGCTTGTGAAGTTAACTGTCCTACTGGCGCTATCAAAGTCGAAGAGAAAGAATAATTTCCTTCTTTTTTCTATAATTTTTTAAACAATACATAGATTATACACTTTATGACAAAGCTCCAACTAAAATCTCTAACACACAAAGAGCTACAATCACTTCTAAAAAAATTAAACATTAATCCATTCAACGCTAATAAAATATTCAAACACATATATCATAAACAAGAAAACATAGAAACCACCAACTTACCAGATAAAGACAGACTATTAAACAAAATAGAAACAAAGAATCTAAGAGTAATCAAAAAAATCAAATCAAAAGATAAAACAACTAAATTCTTATTTCAACTAGCAGATAAAAACAAAATAGAAAGTGTACTTATTCCTCAAAGAAATAAATATTGCGCATGCATCTCCACTCAAGTAGGATGCGCATTAAGATGCAAATTCTGCATTTCGGGAAGAAACGGATTAAAAAGAAACTTAGAAACATATGAAATAATAGAACAGGTCATCACATTAAACAAAGAAAAACCCATATACAGCATAGTATTCATGGGAAGCGGAGAACCATTCCACAACTACAAAAACATAATCAAAGCAATTCACATTCTAAACAATCATTTTGGTTTTAACTTTGGCCAAAAACACATAACTGTGTCAACATCAGGAATTCCAAAGAAGATAGTAGATTTCTATAAAGATACTACTGCAAACTTAGCAATATCCTTAAACGCAACAAACAACAAATTAAGAAGCCAACTCATGCCGATTAACAATAAGTATGGAATCAGAAGCATACTTAATGCATGCAAAAATGCCAAAACCACTCCAAGACGAAGAATCATGATTGAATACATCCTTTTCAAAGATCTAAACGACTCATTAGAAGACGCAAATAAACTAACTAAACTACTACAAGGATTCCACTGCGCAATAAATTTAATACCATTCAACGAACATCCACACTCAAAATTCAAAGCACCAAACAAGAAACAAGTAGAGTTATTCAAAGAAACATTAAGAAACAAGAAATTTAAAGTATTCATACGAGAAAGTCACGGTCAAGATATTAACGCAGCATGCGGAATGCTATCTAATTAAGAAATATCAACTATCTTCTTACTATCATCAATATTCGGATATAATGTAGAAAACGGAGTACAAAACAAATCAGTTGTTACATTCCTAAGAAATTCATTGTGACCTTCTATCTTAGTTTTTAAAGCAGTATGTTTCTCAATAACAGTTTCATTATACAAATAAGGATCATGAATTATCTCAAGTTCTTTCTCAATAATCATATCCCAGACATACATTGTTTGAAAAGCATACTTCCAATTCTCAGTCTCCTGAAAAAGTCCAGCTAATTCTATACTTTTATTGATATACTCATCAACGATCAACAAAGTTTGCTCAGCATCTCTTTCGCCCTTGTTAACTCGTTTAATTTCTTTTTCCAATCGATAAATATCAAGTTCAGTATTAGATAAAGAGTCTTGTAATTGAGAAATAACATCATCTTTACCTTCAACCACTTCATTAGACTTTACAATAATATCATCACACACGTCAAGTTGCGCTTTTAGTTTTTCACTCTCAACTTTACCAGAACTCCAAGAAACCACCAATAAAATCAAGAACAACAATGCCAAGATCGATGGCACATATGTATAAATTACCTTTTTCTTCATCTACCCGCCTTATCAATCATAAATATTTAAATGTTGCCAAAGGTTAATTTTATATAATCCCTTCAGATCAAAGAAAACAATGAATGAAACAGATCTAACCAACTACATAGAGTCTGGAAAGGTTCTAAAAAGTCTCAGAGATAAAGGTGCAACCCTAATCAAAGCAGGTAGCAAAGTAGTAGATGTACTAGATAAGATCGAAGAATTAACCGAACAAGCGGGAGTTATTCCTGCATTTCCCGCTCAAATTTCACTAAATCATACGGCAGCACACTTCTGTCCTACAGAAAACGACCCTACAGAGTTTAAGAAAGGAGACGTTGCAAAGCTTGATATGGGCGTCCATATTGAAGGATGCGTCACAGACAGCGCAGTCACTGTAGATTTAGGCAACAACGCAGCACTTCTAAAGGCATCTCAAGATGCACTAAATAACGCAATAAAAAAAGTACAAATCGGAATTGAAGTTAGAGATATTGGAAAAGAAATTTACAAAACAATTACTGAACAAGGATTCAAACCAATTAAAAATCTATCAGGGCACGGAGTAGGTAAGTATATCATACACGGCCCGCCAAGCATTCCTAATTTTGACAATGCAGACAACACAGAACTTGAACCAGACATGGTAATAGCAATCGAACCATTCGCCACCGACGGAGCAGGCATGGTTGAACAAGGAGATAAAGCAGAAATATTTCAAGCAATTTCCAGAAAACCAGTAAGAAGTATAATCACTAGAAAAGTTTTAAACGAAATAATAAAATACAATTCACTTCCATTCACAACAAGATGGCTAACTAAAAAATTCTCAGAGCCGCAAGTTAGACTTGCATTAAAAGATTTAAAAATGAACGGAATCATTGTAGAGCATCCGCCGTTAAACGATAGAAACAAAGGAATGGTTAGCCAATTTGAACATACAATCATCGTTGACGAAGACCCACTAGTTCTAACAAAGTAAGAAAACCACTCAAGAGTACTTACAAATCGAAGTAAAATTTAAATACTCAAATAACATATATAGTACTTGGGGGGTAGGAAACAGATAATACTCGATATTCTGTTCGACGTCCAATCTCTAGCTCCAACCAAGCCTTCTGTTTCCGCCCTTTCTTTTATCTAAACCAATGGGGGTGACTTTGGTGAAGAAAATAGTACTTTTTCGGAAATTTAGAGAAAGATTAAATGGAATTTCTAAGAAAAACAAGAGAGATACAGATTACTGGAACAACATTCTAAATCCATACACAACTAAACCTAGATTTAAGAGAACTTTAAACTCTGATAAGAAACAGATTGAAGAATATCTCTCTAAAGTCTATAATTCCAAGATGTAACCCAGAAATAGACTTAAAACACCAGTTAATTACTTGTAAATCTGTCAGGAGCATCTACCACAACACCATCCACTCCTAAACTCTTGGCACGTTTATAATCTTCTTGAGTATGAATATCCCAAGCAAAAATGAAATAATTCTTATAACGATTCATAAAAGATTCATCAATCATATCCAGTCTAGGAACCAAGAAACAAACATTCGCCAACTCTTTGAACCAAGTTTCTCTAAGGTAAACTGCCAAGTCAGCTCTAAGATTCAAACCAACGTTAATATTAGAATCTAACCGTTTTAACCTCATCAAGACCAGAGGATTAAAAGCACTCACAAACACATTCTCGTACAGATCACGGTCTTTAATCATCTTGACCAACACAGGTTCAATACCCGTAGAAGCATAATCTTCATTCTTTACCTCTAACAAATACAAAGTATCTTTACCAAACTCATCAAATAATTCATCCAAAACAATCATTCGATCATCAGAATAATCAGTATAATTTCTGCCTATACGTACTTCTCTGAGTTCATCCAACGTCATATCTTTAACAAGCCTACCACTATCAGAAAAACGAGAAATGTCATAATCATGAAACAAAACAATCTTACCATCTTTAGTTAGATGCAGATCAGTTTCTAAAATGTCAGCACCTTTTTCTTTTGCCAACTTAAATGAGTTAAGAGAACTCTCAGGAGCATAATCCATAGCACCCCTATGAGCAATAACCGCAGGATCATTCTTTATAAGAGATCTATCAACATTAGGCTCAGGCTTATCAATCATTACAGAGAACGTCACAAGAAACATTAAAGCAATCAACAACAACACAATAACAAAGAATAACTTTCTAACAGTTTTTATTGAGACTTTTTTACGGGCCATCTTTAGTATTTTGCCTTGTTTCTCCCTCTAGACTCTACAATCTCAAATCTTTTTAAAACTTCCTTAGAATTCTCACAATTTTCTTCATAACTCTTCAGAACTTCAGCAAAAGCTGTTTCATATACTGTGTGATGCTTAGACTCTATTGCTTGCCTTAACAAATGCAAATCAACAGCTTTATCCTCAACTTTATCAGAAAAGAAACTCAATCCAAAATCAATCAGAAAAACTTCACCTTCACTCACCATCATGTTAGAAGTAGTTAAATCTCCATGGATTATTCCTTCATTATGCAATCTCGCAACTAACTTACCAACTTCTGAAGCATATTTAGAATATTCAACATCAAATACATCTCTTAGCTTCTCACCAGAGATCTTTTCCATGTGCAAGATACCATCTTTCCCTTCAACTCTCAAAGTCTTTGGCACAGGAAAACCTTTCTCCTTTAATCTGTCAAGAACTTTTGCTTCTCTCTTAGTTCTTGATTTTCTTAGATTAGAATCAATCACAGAATGCCTATAGGTTTTTACAAATCTCTCTTTAACTATAACATCCCCATTCTCATATACCTTAGCTTCCGCACCTTGTGCTATCTGTTTCATAAAAACATGACAAACTCAACTCATTTATAAAATAATTGCCAAAGCCAGTGAAATAAGCAAATAAATTTATATAGTAAATAAGCCAACACTAGCATATGAGCTTATTTGGTTTTTTTCACAGAAGCGAGATGGATAAATTTATCTCCGCAGTTAAGAAAAGAAAGCGGAATCTTCTACACACTACAAAACATCTTTTCGCTGAAGAAAAAAAAATGATACGACTTTCTGAATTAGAAAATCATCTTCTAACCTCTGCTGAAAAATTAGACCCTACTGAAAAAGCAGCAGTAGATAAAGTCATTGCAGAAAACAGAACAGAAGAACAAATTTTGAACTACTTAGCAAGAATCGAAAAGCAAGTTGTATCGCTAATTGAATCAAAAGATGTTGAAGCAATTCGAACAAGACTAAAAAAGTATCTTTATGTTATTGATCAATTAACAAGAAGGATAGGTAACCTCGAGAATACAAAAAAAGCTCAAATGGCGAGAATAACAGAAGAAGAAGAAAAACTCGCAAGAGATGCAGAAAGAAAAGCCTTTGGAAAAACAGTTCAAGATAGAGAAGATAAGAAAAAAGCATTAGAATTAATGAAACAAAGTCTTAAAGTTGAAAAGAAAGAGAACGCAATTGCAAGAAAAAGATTTTTCAGAAGTGTAAGCGGTCTTGGTACAGGCGCAAACAAACTTATGACCGCACTCATGAAACTCACATCCGAAGCCGCAAAGGCGGCAGAAGAAGGCGCAAAGATTGCAGGTAACGTTGGAAAAATAGGTACTGCAGTGACTAAAAAGACTGCTGAAGTAGTTGCAAAGGCACTTAAATAGCTAAGATAATTCTATACAAAACTTTATAAAACAAATACTCAAGAAGCAACAGTATGCTGCTGTGGCACAATCTGGTACTGCGCCGGTCTCGAAAACCGGTTTCCTCACGGATATCCCGGTTCAAATCCGGGCGGCAGCGTTTTATTTAACCCAAAGACTTAATTCAAGTCTTCATAGAATTTTACTAACTCACCAACACAATTCTCAAAATCATCGTTATCAATAGTACGATCATACTTTAACTCATCTACAATACGACCATATCTAGGATCATAATAATTCTCTAACAAAATTCTAGAAACCTCATAATAGTTTTTTTCACCAAGACATTTCAACATCTCTTGATAATTCTTGTTTGAAAAATATTTCTTGAGAGTTTTAATTATTTCTTTAATTTTTTCATCTTCACCATGAGAAAAGTAATCTTTTACAATACGTTCAGATCTATTTTCAATTGAACAATTTATTCTTATTTTGACAGATTTTTCCATTTCTGAAAAAATAAGGTTAGGCACAAAGATTTTACCAACTTTATGTGCTTCTCCTTCTATGAAAACTAATTTTTCATTTGAAAGCTCATTAATCTTTGTGTATAACTCAGTCTCAAACGCTTTTTGCTCTCTAGGTTCTAAACCTATTGCGCCAAAAAGAGAACTTCTGTGTCTTGCAAGACCTTCTAAATCAATTATTGGAATTCCTTTTTTATGAAGTGCTTTTAGAAGATCGGTTTTACCACAACCGGCAAGACCTTGCAACATGATAAACTTGAATGGCAATTTATAATTTTCATACCACTTCCTCATATATGCTCTATAACTTTTGTATCCGCCCTCAAGTTGATTTACTTCATAGCCTAATTTTTCTGTTAGTTCGGAGATTGTTTTAGACCTAAGTCCCCCTCTCCAACAATAAACAACAATCTTTGTATTTTTATCTAGTTTGTTTAGCTGTTTTTTTAGATCAGCTAACTTACCTTCGTAAAGACCAAACCCCACTTCGTATGCTTTGTCTTGATTCTGCTTGTAAATAGTTCCTATTTCAGCACGTTCCTTGTTATCAAAAATAGGAATATTAAGAGAATTAGGAATATGATCCTTTTCAAACTCTGCGGGACTACGAGTATCTACATAGATAGCATCAAGCTTCAATGCCTCTTTGATGGTTATAGGCTGCATACTTATACAGAGAAATTCACTGTTTAATAACTTTACCGCTAACTTAAACACACAAGACAGAGACGCAACTAGTTTATTAGACATTCCTTAAGATAAGTATAAATGACAAATTCTCAGCAGCACTCAATGAATGTTTTGCATTCGCATCCATGAATATAAACACGCCAGGTTTCATATGAATATCTTCACCTTCAAGATTAAACACGCCAGAACCTTCAATAATATAAACATACCCTGCCTTTGTTGAAGTATGAGTAGATATGTCCGTATCTTTAGACATACTAAACAAGGTCACATCTCCAACCTCATCTTTCTTAATAACTTTACTCATTATACCACCAGTCGAATAACTAATGTGATCCCTCATTGACTCCCATTTGTTTTCCATTTCAATACACCCCTTTTATTTTATAGCACCATCAACGCCAACAATTTCTTTGATAATTGGAACATTTTTACCAGATGCTTTAACAGCTTCTTCAACAGCAGCACACATCCCAAAACAACAAGGCACTTCCATTATGGCAACAGTAACTGACTTAATGTTATTCTGTTTAAAGATCTCAGTTAACTTTTGAGTATACTCTGCAAGATTATCCAACTTAGGACAACCAATAACTATACTCTTACCGTGTAAAAGTTCACTATGAAAATTAGGATTCGCAAAACCAACACAATCAGCCGCAACTAATAAATGCGAATTATCAAAGAACGGTGCATGCGGTGGCAACAAGCTCAACTGTACAGGCCACTGTTTTAACGCAGACACATTATTACTAATTTCACCTTCAGAACCACATCCTGAATTAACTTCTCTCATTGCAGTCCCTGGACAACCACAAGCTAATTTTTCTCCCATCTTCTTCTCCTCCAAATCTACTTTAATTCCTTTTTCATCTAAATACGCCATAGCTTCATTATAATATTTAGTAGCGCCATGATCTTTCAAATGATTAACATGAGCACGAATTGTATTATCACCCTTTGGTACAATATTTTCTTCCATCACTCTTCGTTCATCATAATCTTCAGCTTCACGTTCAACAATCTTCATCGCACCGGTTGGACAATGCCCAATACAAGCACCTAAACCATCACAAAACAAATCACTAATCAAACGAGCCTTACCATCAATTATCTGTAGAGCACCTTCATGGCAGTTAGGAACGCAATCCCCACAACCAGTACATTTGTCTTCATCAATTTCAATAATATCTCTTTTAGCCATAATAACACAACCTCACACATCAAGTATAAATAAGATACTTAGTAGTAAAAAGATACTTATATAAATACTCAAGAGTATCTATAAAGATACTATGCACGAGAAATGTACAATATTTAGAACAACAGATTTTATTGGTAAGAAATGGACCCTCCTAATACTTTTTGAACTGTACAAAGGAGAAAGAATAAAACGACACAGCGATCTAAAAAAAGCTTTACCCAAGATAACGCCAAAAATACTATCAACAAGATTAAAAGAACTAGAACATGAAGGATTAATCAAAAAGAGAATAGACACAACAGAATTCCCAATCAAAACCTTTTACTCCTTAACACCACCAGGAAAAGATTTCTTCAAAGTAATCCAAGAAATAAAACAATGGTCGCTTAAATGGAAAGTCAAGAACAAAACATGCGAAAACTCTAATTGCGAAGAATGCACCCTCTAAGGAAACTCAGTTCTACCAACCCAAATAGGCAAAACAATAAAGTGCTGCACAGCATCTGACAAAAACAAAGCCATACCAAATACAAAAAGTAATTCAACAGAATAAAGCAGATCAATTATAACCAACAACAATCCAACATAACCATGATGAATCCTCAGAGGAAACCTGTGCGACCAAAAACTCCGCCCAGAACCAAAGATTAATCTACACACACAATTAACCAGAACAAATAAGATAGTTAAAACAATAATCTCAAGCCACATAACAAAAAACAAGAATCTAGACTATAAAAAACTATTTTATCAAAGAACCCATAACATCTTGAAAAAATACTCGCTCACTTTTGTAAAAAACTTCCTCAAGACCTTTAAAGTAAGCATAATCCCCATCAAGAGTAAATACATACTTAAAATCACCAGAACTAAACTCAGAAGGACCTCTAAAAGGCATAGCATCATCAAAATTCATCAAAGCCTTCTTCAAAAAAGGAAAAGCCTCATTCTCAAAAAAATCAGAATCAAAAGCAGAATTATGCTGACCTTGATAAGACATACACCAAACAGGCACACCACGAAGAAACACAACTTCTCTACCAGGTGCCCAAACAGCACCAGCATAAGAATCATGATAGCTATACTCACCATCAACAAAAGCATAATCCTTATGACCATCTAAAACAGAATCACATTTATGTTTAGCCCTAACATCATCCGGAGCAGCATAAGTATGCCTATGCGCTTTTGCAATAAATTCCAACAACATTTTGAAGTCCATAATTAAAATAAAATAATAATAAATTAATAAAGCTTACTCAAGCAATACCAATTCACCATTAACAACTTGCTTCATTCTAAAATCTACTTTAACACCATAATACTCTTCATTAAAGTACAAAGGACCAGACACTCCTTGATATCCACTAACGCCATCAAGCTCATCATACAAACACTCTTGATCTCCAACAGCACACTCCTCTAAGGCATCAAACAAAATGTTAGCAGCATCGTAAGAATATACTGTATAAGAAGACACATGATCAAACCCATAAATCTCTTTATAATCCTCTACAACACGATCATAACCAGGTCCTTCACGAATATACATCCCCGTATAAATTAATCCTTCAGCATACGGTTCAACAACATCAAACACAGCAGGAGCTTCCATCTCAAAGTTACTAACAATACGTCCTTCGTAACCCAACTCTTTAAACTGCGCAAGCATATTACCTGTAATATCGGTGTTAAAGTAAATAGCTTCAGCACCAGCTTCATCCAACTTAGAAATTATAGTTCTATAATCCCCATCAGAATAAACAAAACCTTCCATACCAACAATCTCACCGCCAATTCTCTCAAACTCTAACTTAAAGTGATTCTTAAATTCCTCACCCCAGTCATTATTATAATAAAGAATTCCCGCCTTCCGAACACCTTGATCATATAAATAATTTGCAGCAACAATCGGCTCTTCCTTCACCAAGTGAGATACATGAAACTGATAATCATATATTCTTCCAAAATTATCTGAAGGAGTTACTACAACAAAATCATGTTGTTGAGCAAACGCACCCGCAGTTTTAGATGAAGATCCACAAAACGGACCAAACACTGCCGCAACTTTATCAACATTATGCAACTTCATCAAACCATTAGCAGTTGGTTTTGGCAAACACTTCGTATCTTCAACTATCAATTTAATATTCTTACCTGCAACAGTATTATTTCTGTGCAACATAGCCAACTCTAAACCTTGCATAACATAATCCCCGAAATGCTTTAGATCTCCAGTTCGCGGCAACACAACACCAATTTCAATTTCCCCTACTTTTTCAGAAACAACCACATTACCAGTAGACCCGCAGCCTACTAAAGATAGCACTAGAAGCACTAAAACCATGAAATTTAACAATCTAACCATTGTAACATCCTCCGTGACTAAAACCCCAGACAAATAAAACCAACAAACAGATATATATTTATTCGATATTAAGAATATGTTTTATATTAAAAACGCCGAAGAATAGCAATCTTTAAATATTAGAAAAATACAACAAAAGACATGCGAAGAAAAATCATTAAACAAGGAAACAACTCATACACATTGACTCTTCCAATAAAGTGGATAAGACAACTCAATCTAGACAAAGAATCAGAATTAGAAATAGAAGAATCTCAACATAAACTCACACTAACACCATCAGGAAAACAGAAAAGAATAGAGAAAGCAACAGAATTCCATTTTACTAAAAAAGAATTCAACATTCCAGGATTAAAACACAGACATGTACAAAGAGTAATAGCTGCAGCATACAAAGCAGGATTCGATTCAATAAAAATTACAACCGATCATCCACCAGTTCTAGACTACATAGAAAAAAGAATAAATTATTTTATGGGAATAGAAGTAGTAGACAGAGGAGAAAATTATTGTTTAATAAAAAATCTAGTTGCAGGATTAGATGAAGAATTTGACACAGTATTCAGAAGAGCATTCTTAATAACAAACAGAATAGGAAAAGAAAGTTTAGAATTAATTAAGAGAAACAAACACAAAGAGTTAACCAACTTAAATTCATTAGAACAAACCAACAACAAGATCACAGACTTTTGCAAGAAACTTCTAGCAGTAAAAGACTACAAAGAACCAAAGAAAACAAAATACATATATGCATTAACTGCAGAAAACGAAAGACTCGTAGACGAGTTCAAATACATTTTCGACTATTTAGCAGAAAACAAAATTCATCTAACAAAAAACACAGTAAAACTATATGAATTAATCACAAAAGAAATAGAAAACTTCAACTCAGGATTCTACAAGTTCAGCATGGAACAAGTTTATGAATTATCTAAAAACAGAGAAGAAATAAACACATTAGCAAAACAACTATTCTTTAAAGTAGACAATAAAGAAAAATTAGTAATACACCACTTAATGAATATCTCAGTAAAAATTTACGAAATGGGAGAAGCATATTTAGAAATGATTTTAAGCGACAAATCTTAGATTGTCAGCCAACACACCTTCTACATAACTCAAAGCATGATAACGTAAATAAGCATCTTTAACACCTTGATAAAAATCAGTTAAAGTCATATCTACTCTCAACTGTTGTTGCTCAGGCATCTCACCAGATAAATAATTAGCAAAATCATCTCGCGTAACACCATTCTCATCTAAATACTCAGCAAGATCTCTAACACCCTGCTTAACCATTTGTCTAAAAGACTTTGCAATAAACAAATTCACTCTTACACCAACAGCTTCATGAGATTTCTCTCTAACATTATAAGAAGATAATATTTCACCCAAACCATGTTCAATCTCACCAACCAAATCAATATTAGTTTGTTTATCCACACCCAAATAAGTAAACATAACCTCTCTAACAATCTCCCCCTTCTCAGCATCGGAGTAATAAACATCAGCAGGCTCAGAAAGCTCATAAGCACCCTCGCCACAAGTAATTCGCCTCATAGCAAACAGCTGCTCAGCATCTTCAACCAAGTCATCCATCCCAGCATTCAACCCAATTACTGCTTGATTATCATGCCATTGCATCACCTTGTCAGTCCAAGACTTATGAGTTTTAGCTTTAGCACCTACTGCATCTTTTACAGCAAGCAAATGCTTCCCTCTACTAGCCTCAGTTAAAACAAAAGTATGAAAATCACCTTCACTAACATCAACAGCACCAGCACTACGTGCAAGTTCTAAAGCATAATCTCGAGTACCACCACCCATAACAAAATCATCAAAGAACGCAACCCTCTCACCACCAACACTAGGATGTTTTTTCTTAAAAGCATCTAAATGCAATTCTCTAATTCGGCCTTCAAATTGAGAATAAAAGTCACTTAACCGACCAGACAACTCTTTCATTTGATCACTTATTTGACTTTCAGCCAAAGTAATTAAAACATCATCATCACTTTTCCTATATTCAATTCGTTTATCTCTTAATTCCATAATTCTTTTAGCAACCAATCTAACTTCAGAAATATCACCAGAGTACTCAGCCTCAGCTTCACCAGTAAAAGCATAAGCCTGCAACATTTTTTCCATACTAGAAACCTTAAACACAGTAAGCTCTGGTTTAATATCCAAACCAAACTCAGACCTCATTTCTTCAACAGCCCACTTACCAGGTATGCCACCTCTAGCAACAAAAACCCCATAACGCAAATCATCTGTCATCAAAGTATGAATAAAAGGAATAGATGCAATAGCTAATTGTCTAGCATCCAAATATTTATGAGCATCTTCTCGTCTTCGCTCTTGAGGAGAAGTACGCATACTAGGAGTTACAGTTCTTGAATAATCTCCTAAAGAATAAAACAACAAGCCAACAGGAATACCTTCCTTCTCTGCAAACCGAGTAATTAATTTTCTATCAGCCCTAACTAAATCTAATCTTTGCTTTAATGATTTCAAAACTTCACCAGGATCATTACTCCGTTCATCAGCATCTTCAGCAGCCAAGTAAGAATCAATCACACCTTCAAAATCTTGATACGCATGAATCATAAAACCACTATCCGACCAACCTTTAAGTTGTGTTTCAACATCATCAGGCATCAAATCCCAATGTATTTCTCTGACCCAATCAAAATTTGCATAAGCTTCTCTCAACGCATCAGAAAAGTTCATATCGCCATTAACATACACCTCAGCAATATCAGTAAACAGAGCTAATTTATTTGCATCTAAATCAGTAACATACAAGTAAGATTTTTGTATACCCCAACCACTATCTTCTTCCATAGCCCTTTCCAACAATGCACGCGCAGAAGGATCATCATACTTACCCGCAATTTCATCTAAAGAAGGTTTGCATGCACAAATACCATAAGGATTACCACAACTAATTGCATCACTCCCTTCAACACCAAAACCTTGATTCCAAAAACTCGCATACCAAGAACGATTAGCAAAAATATAATTAGCAGCACAAGGATTACCATCATGCGCATCAAACACCTCACCATACTTCCCCAAAACCTCTAACTTTTCTTCAAGAGTTGCTTCAGCAGGCAAACTTCTAGAAAACTTCATCTCAGGCTTTCCCTCAACCACAGAACCGGGTAAAGGCGAACCTAGCAAAGAAAGGATAAGTGCCCAAGATACTGTATTAAGACCACCTAAAGTCATTTTAAACCATTAAAACAGAAGATACAACCAAACCCAGGTTTATAAATCTTTCCATCTTTGTCACTAATTAGTAGTAATATATACATAGATTTATATACTAACTGGGCTTCAAGATCTAGAAACGATTTTAGAGGTAAAATGAGAATATCAAGAATATTAACAGGTGCAGCAGTTATGACCGCCCTATTACTGGGCACAGTAGGTTGCACAGAAGATGAAGATTCCACATCAAGGAACCCAACGCAAGCACAACCAAACGAAGTTCTAGCAGACTTTCAAAATGGAATTGGTTCAAAAGCCGATCTTTGTCAAATGGTTGAAGGCTTCGGCCAATATACTCCAAAAACAGGAAGCGCACAACCAGGAACTAGCGCAGGAGTTTTAACTAAACCTGTAAGAACCGAAGACACAAAAAGTCGCGGTCCAGCTCACTTAAGAAATAGCGTTGATGGTTCAGTATTATCAATTTTCTACACTCTTAACAGCGACACATTATACGATAACGATCTTAGAGATCTTAAACAATACATAAGAGCATTAGACACAGATAATCTTTCAAGTTTAGTAATTGAAGGTTACGCAGGTCCGATTGGATCAGATGCGGACAATGAAGCACTAGCTAGAAAAAGAGCAGAGAGTGTTGAAAAATATGTAAGAGCATACTTACCTAGAAGTGTAAGAGATAATATCGACATCACAGTTGTCTCTCTAGGAGAGAGTAAACTCCCACCAGGAGTAGAAGACTCACCAAACACAAAAAGACAAAGACGTAGAGCAAGAGTTATTCCTGAAAGAAATGTAATCCAAATAGGACTAGATGAACTTCCTGCAAGAAACTATTTACTTGATCAATCAGGATCTATGAAAGATCTGGTTAATTCAGAAATGACCAAATGGGAAGCAATCCAAGCATACCAATTCCCTGACGATTCAAAAATATGGTCATTCTCCGGCAATAGAAGCAGAACATGTACGGGAGATTTATCTCAAGAAGGACCTGACGGTGGAACACCTTTGTTCGAATCATTGTACAAAGTAGTTAGCGAGAGTAAAAACACTTCAATAACTGTGCTAACAGATGGTCAAGCAAGCGAGAACGGTTTAGCCGATGACATAATCCGAGAAGCAAAAGCAAGAGATGTCAAAATCAACTTCTTAGGCTTAGGATTATCAGACAGTTACAAAGGAGTTCTTGACCAAATCGCATTAGCAACTGGCGGTCAAGGTAAGTACTATACTCAATAATTATTTTCTTTTTTCTTTAACTTTTATTTGTTTTGAAGTCTTAGATAGTTATATATAGAAAAACCACCAGACAATCATCATGACAGAAGAATCATTCATACTACTCAATCTCAAAGATTCCAAAGCCAAGAAAATGGCTCAGGTAATTTCTAATGCAACATCTAGAAAGATATTAGAATATTTAACTAATAAAGAAGCAACTGAAACACAAATAGCAAAAGCACTCAGTCTACCAGCATCTACAGTACACTACAATCTAAGACATCTAAAAGAGGTTAATCTAGTAAAAGTAGACAAATTTCACTACAGCGAGAAAGGCAAAGTAGTTGATCACTATAAATTATCAAACAAATTTGTAATCATCGCTCCAGAAACTCCAAAAACAGAGTCAATCAAAGAAAAACTCAAGAAAATTCTCCCAGTAGTATCAATCGCAGTAGTAGGAGCTGGAATTATCCATTGGTTAACACAAGTAAAAATCCAAGCATTCGGAGCCGCACCAATAATGGCCAAAGAGGCAGCAGTTTTTGAATCCGACATGGCAGTTAGAGCCGCACCAATGGCAGCCAATCTACCCCAACCCACAGAACCTAACATAGCACTCTGGTTTTTTATTGGGTCTATCTCAGCAGTCACAATCTATCTAATAGTAGAAGCACTAATTAAACGATTTTCTAAGAGATAAACACAAAGCTTTTAAGGTCCATAAAGTACAAAGTGATTATACACCCGAGGTGATTAAATGAAAGAAAAATCAAATTGCAATTCTATGTACATAGTTGCAATCGTAGCAATTGTCGCGATTGTAGGATTAGTTCTATTGTTTATGAATAATGGAAGTAGTAAGTGTGGAAAACAAACACACGCACAAATTCCTGCGCTTTTAAGCGAAGCACCAGCAGAAGAAGCTTCAGATTTAGCAGGTCAAGGCTGGTTTGCAACTACACAAGATCATAAAAACTATTTAAAATGTAAATGGGACGCTTGTGATATGTATATTAAACCAAGTCATCCTGAATACGTCGCACCAGTAGATAGCAATGAAAAACGTAAAAACAATGCAGATTATCGAAAGTGCTTTTTGATATGTAAAGCAGACGTATTGAGTGGAGCATATCCACCTACAGCACCAGAACCTGAAGTTTGCCAACTCACAAACGCAACAAAGTGTCTTGACTCAGAAACAATTAGTATATTCTATATAACTGAAGATTGTCAAGAACATGAAATGTTCACGGAAAGTTGTACAGAAGGTACAAGCTGCACAATGAAACCTATCAATTGGGGAATTCCAGTAAACGAATGGGCATTCTGTGAATAAGCCCATAATTTTTTCTTTTTATTATGGTATTAGAACAAATATTCAAAACCAAGTGGCTTGAGAAGAAGCCGAGACACGCATTTGGGCTGGGCATCCTATATTCTATAATCGGAATTATCAGTGCAATAGTAATATTTCCAAAAAGCGCAGCAATAATGAGTGTCGCATTCACATCAATTCTATTAGTTTCATCACTTAATCAACTACTACAAACTGAAGAAAATGTAGAAATTAGAGAAAAAAAGCTTAACATAAAACAATTATTCAAAGATCACAAAGACATTTTTGAAATCTACATTTTTCTATTCATAGGTATATTCTTAACATTTGCAACAACAGCAATAATAATAAGCTTCAGCGCAACAGAAAGTTTATTCAGTAATCAATTGGCAGTTGCAGGGTTAACAGGTAGCGCAATAAATATCTCAAGCCCTTTCTTTTCAATACTAGTAAACAACTTAATAGTGCTTTTGGTCTGCTTCGTGCTCTCATTAATATACGGCGCAGGGTCAATTTTATTCATAACGTGGAATGCATCAGTATGGGGAATAATTTTTGGATACATTTCAAAGATCTCAGCACTAGGTGCTGGCACCAATCCAATCTTCGCATTTGGTCAGATATTCTTACCCGCAATACCACATTTTCTGGCAGAATCGGTCGCATACTTCTGCGCAGCAATAATTGGAGGAGTAGTCTCTAAAGCGGTAATAAGAGAAAAACTATTCTCAAAGAAATTTCACCACATAATAACTGACGCACTAATATTTGGAGCTATTGCAATAGTACTTATAATCCTTGCAGCATTACTAGAAGTCACTATTCCTGCTTAATCTTACAAAAACCTTTAAAAACACAAAACCCCAACTAGAGATAATAATGAAAAAAAGAGGTATACTGTTAATATTAACACTTCTACTTTGCGCAACTCTAGCGAATGCGTACTTCTATGAATACAAAAGAGGAGACATACTAGAAGATAGAAAAACAATCTCATACAAACTAGGATACTTAGCAGGGTACGATGATGCATCCAACGAGAAACCAAGAAACCCATATATGATCTATGACCCTGCCCAAACAAGTAAAATATATTCATTACAAACATCAATCACAGAACAAATAGCCTTAGAAGATCTTTATCCTGACGACTTCATCAGAGGATACAGAATAGGTTTCTTAGATTTCAGTAGACAGAGACAAAGATACAGAAGCACGCAGAAATTATATGGCATAGAAAGATTATACTCAACGCCAGACATTGTTAACTACCGACATCAAGCAGACAGAACTCAAGTTGACGTAGGTGTACAATACATATCCAAAGATTCAGTATACGAATTTGGTAAAGAACAAGGAATAAAAGATTTCCAGGAAAATCCAAAGTCACCACAACCATACAAAATTTATGATAAAACTTCAGAAGTTTCCAAACACCCCCTAACACAAGTTGCAACTAATCTACTATACAAAACATCATACTACAAAGGATACAGAGATGGATTTGGAATATCACCCGATGCCCCTACAAAAGATGTGGCAGAACATTTAATATTCACAAACTCATATCAACTAGGTTATGAAGATGGTAACAGAGATAAGTTACTAAACAAAAATCCAAATCCATACGAGATATTCGCAATTTCATCCCCATTCTTAAAAGATCCATATACGCTTAGAAAATTCTTAGGATCAATTGATAAAATAAACTATATGAATGGTTACAGAGAAGGCTATAAAGGAGAACAAGTTAAAAAGAAAGCAGAGTTCAGAGTAGAATTAAACTCATACGAGTTAGGATATACTCTAGGATACCAAGACAAGCTTGCAGACAAAGAAGAAAACCATGTATGGATCTATGATTTAAACAACAAAGCCTTTGGCGACAAAACAAAAGATATTCTAAAGAACATTAAATACAAAAGTTATAGCTTAGGATATTCAGAAGGATACAACTCTTAACCACGACCTTTCTGAGTATGATACAACTCTTCTACAAATTCTAAAGAAGAAATATCTTCTACAGATTTCTCCATGCTTCTTAAACGAACAACTCGAGGAAAACGTAATGCAAAACCAGAACCATAATTAGTGCTTTTCTGAATCTCTTCATAATTCACTTCCATAATCACTTCAGGTTTAACCTTTACTTCTTTTCCAGATTCGGAGATAGTTAACGGCTTCAACAACCCAGTCATTTCTTTGAAAGAAACACCATCTTCATCATCCAGTTCTTTAAATCCAGTACCAACTTTTCCAATCTCCAACAACTCACCAGTATTCTCATCCCTACATGCTAAAACAAAAGAAGTCATCCATTCAGATCGTTTACCTTCGCCCCATTCAGAACCAACAACAACCAAATCTAATGTTTCCATTACGGGCTTAAGTTTTACCGCCTGCCCAACTCTAACCCCTGGTTTGTACACGCCAGATAAATTCTTAACCATAACACCTTCTTGACCATCCTTTAATGCATCATCATAAAATGTTTGTGCTTCAAGATCATCAGAAGTAATAAGCTGCTTAGACAATACGATTTTCTTCTCATCCACTTTAACAATTCTTTTCAAAACCGCTCGACGTTCCTGAAACTCCTTATTAAGCAAAGACTCATCTTCACAAAGCAACACATCAAACACAACCAACTCAACAGGAAACTTCTGCGCCATGCTTGCAATATCATATTTCCTACGAATTCTCTGAGAAATACTTTGAAAAGGAAGATATTTTCCAGTATCAGAAGAATAACCTACAGCTTCACAATCAATAATACAGTTTTTTGCATCTACATTTTCAAGAACAAATTTCTTAACTTCAGGAAAAGCCGCAGTAACATCTTCCAACCTACGAGTAAACAAAGCAACAGAATCATTTGTTTTATGAATCAACATTCTGAAACCATCATACTTATACTCAAAAGCCGCAGGCTTTCCAACTCTTTCAAAAGCATCAGCAATATTCTGCGCTTTAGGATACAACATAACTTTAACCGGCCTTCCAACTTCTAAACCAACAGCCAATAATCCTCCTCGACCATCTTCCTTAGCAATCTTAGCAACCAATCCATAATCATTCAGCATATTATACGCATTCTCAACTAAACTTAGTAAATAATTATACACTTCTCTCGCAATCTTATCATTAGAAGCCACAACACAATCATAATTCTCAACATCTTTTATTTCAGATATATCAGAAACTTGCAAAACCTTGCCATCACACTTCTCAACTGCAGACGAGAAACTAGTCTCCAACTTCTCACCACATTTCATACATAATTTAGTAGAAAGATTCCACTCACCACAGCCACACTTAAACATCACGCCTGCGATTTTAGGAAAATAAGCACAAACAACAGCATCCCTTATAGAACCATCACCAACACCAACTCTCATTTCTTCCAAAACAGTTCTTACAATATATTTGGCTTCATCCGGTTGAGCAGAAGTAAGTAACTCAGATATCAACTTAACCTTCATATCAACAGTTCCTGCCCCTTCTTGCAAAGCCAACTTTCTAAGATTATTAAACACTTTATCTACAGTAAGATTCTGACTAAACAACGTTGCCTGCTGTTTCTTCTTAATCAAATTCGCTGCCGCCTGTCCCAAATCACCAGTCTCCCTCCATTCCGCTTCAACTTTAGAAACTTCAATACCTGAAGAAAGATTAATTGCCTTCAATACAAGTTTTGATGCAACACCAATTTTCCGATTATCAAAAGAAGGAAAAACTCTACCTTGAATCAACAAAACAACTTTCGACAAATCTTCAGAAGGAACTTCTTTCAAAAATTTTGAAAGGTAATAGGTCTTATCAAGCCTCCTGGAAGTGCTCTCAAAACTCTGATACAGATTAACCAGATACAAATATTTCATAGATGAATCGAATTAAGGTCCTTATATATAATTTTTGGAAAATAACAGAGAAAGCTTTATTAACCTCAATATCCAGAGTAAAGCTATGGACTTATTCGAAGCTATCGAGAAAAGACGTAGTATTAGAAAGTACATGGACGTGCCAGTAGAATGGGATAAAATTGTAAATATCCTGAAAGCAGGCAGGTCAGCACCTTCTGCAGGCAATCTACAAAACTGGAGATTCATTGTTGTCGCAAATAAACAAAGAAGAAGACAACTAGCAGAAGCATCTTTACAACAATACTGGATGGAATCTGCCCCAGTACACATAGTAGTTTGTTCCATGACAAAGAAGTCATCGCAATTCTACGGAATGAGAGGAGAAAGATTATATGATATTCAAAACTGTGCAGGAGCGGTAGAAAACATGCTTTTAGCAGCAACATCACAAGGACTTGGAAGTTGCTGGGTTGGTGCATTTGATGAAAATGAAGTAAACGACATAATAAACATCCCACCATCTGCTAGGGCTCAGGCAATAGTAACTGTTGGTTACCCAGATGAAGTTCCTCCAAGACCTGCACAATATTCTATGTTCACAACAATAAGTATAGAAACATTCGGATGGAGAATTGCTAGTGAATCACAAGCATTAAGATTATATGGTCTTGCAAACAGAGAAAAAATAGAAAAAATTAAGTCTATGTTTGAAGAAATCACAGGAAAAATAAAACATCACGTTAACAAAGCCATTTCTAAAAAAGACGAAAACAAGGAAAAAGAAGCATTAGATGAAGAACATAAAGATCTTGAAGAAAAACATGGCAAAGAAAAGTTAGAGAAAACAGATTTACAAAGACACAAAGACGATCTTCTAGACAGAATCAACATATAATTATTCAACTACTTCTTAAAAAAATACAACCTATACTAAATTAAAATCGAAAAGAAAAAGGAAAATCCCCAATTGCTTGGGGCTTCTTTGTATGCCTTCATTGATTAGATTGTTGGGGGTGGTTTAAAAAATGAAGGCAAGAAAACCTTTCACTTACGTGAACGTGAAAATGAAAAGGGGGACTAAAGAAAGGACTAACCTCTCCCTAGCGATCTTGCTTTAAGTTTTTAATGCACGATCTCTATTCCCAACTCGTCACTAATTTGTTGGACTTTTTCGGTTTTTGACCTTTCAGCTTGTTTACCTAGAATCCAAGGACTCTTCACACCAGTTATGATAGTCATAACGGTAACTTTACCCTTAAGATTCTCAGCAACTCTTGCGCCCCAGATAACATTTGCATCTGCGTCCATATTTTCTGTAACCAACTCACCGATTCTTGAAATTTCGTCAAGAGTCAAGTCAGGGCCACCCGAAACATGGATGATAGCACCAGTCGCACCTTCATAACTAATATCTAATAATGGATTGCTTAAAGCACCATTTACTGCTTCTTCTACCCTATTATTTGTATCGGAAGCTCCAACACCAATCGCTGCTACGCCACCATCAGTCATAATTGCCTTAACATCTGCATAGTCAAGATTTACAAGTGAAGGTATTGCAATTGTTTCAACGATTCCTTTTATCATAGTTGATACTAATTCATTTGCTACGGAAAATGCCTGTTGAACTGGCAGATTACCTGCAATTTGAACTAATCTATTATTGTCGATTACAATAACTGTATCACACACTTCTCTCAATTGCTGCAAACCAAACTCAGCCTTATCGATTCTTGCTCTCTCGATATTAAACGGCATTGTCACAGTTCCAATAACAATTGCTCCAGCATCCTTTGCAACTCTACCTACTACAGGCGCAGCACCAGTTCCAGTACCTCCACCCATACCAGCACAAACGAATACCATGTCTGATTCCTTTAAAGAATCTTTAACAGCAGTCATACTTTCTTTAGCTGCTTCAGCTCCTCTTTGTGGGAAACCACCGCATCCTAATCCTCTAGTCAAGTCCTTACCGATTAAGAACTTCCTATCAGCTTCAGTAATATTCAAATGTTGTTGATCAGTATTACAAGCAACAATTTCTGCTCCCTGAATACCCTTCCTATATAGCCAGTTAACCATGTTGTTACCGGCTCCACCAACACCAATCACCTTAATGTTAGCCTGTCCTACTTCTGCACCAGAAGAAGTCATTTGCTCCTGCTGATCCAACGCATTTTTCACCAAAAAGTCCATTTTTATTAGCCCCCTTTTTTTATTGAGTATCAAAGGTATAAAGTTAAAACTACCAAAAGCTTTATATAGTAGCAATACTTCCTTTTCTTTATAGAAAACGCCAATTTTTATGAGTCCGCCAAAACTCATGAATCGCCTTAAGGTTTTCGCCAAAAAACCTTATACTTCTAAAATTTTTAATATATAAAGGTAACCGTGTGAAGTATATAAAGATTTCTCGATTAAGAAGTATATATTAAAGAATATAATAGTGTGGTTATGTGTATAATAGTACGAGATTAGCCTTATTTAATGGGTTATACATACTGGAGTGCAGTACACTAAACTAGTACATGGCACATATGTCAACATCTTGTTGGGACAACGGCCTAATCAAAGTAGAATAAGTTTATATAAAATCAAGCAAAAATAAGCTAAATGACACTACATTTTATCGGATTGGGACTCAATGATAAGAAAGACATCTCATTAAAGGGTCTTGAAGCTATTAAAGAATGTAACAACGTTTACTTAGAGTATTATACCTGCATTCTACATTCAAGTAAAGAAGAGCTTGAAGAACTATACGGAAAACCAATAATTCTTGCAGACAGAGAACTAGTAGAAAAAAAAGCAGAAGAAACAATTCTAAAAGATGCAAAAGAATCAAACACAGCGTTCTTAGTAATTGGCGACCCAATGGCTGCAACAACTCACGTTGATTTAGCACAAAGAGCAAAAAAATTAGGAATAGATGTTAACATAATCCATAATGCTTCAGTAATTAATGCAATTGGAGAAACAGGCCTAGAACTGTATAAATTTGGAAAAACAACATCAATTTGTTTTGAACAAGGAGACTACCTGCCTGAAACTCCTTACGATGTGATAAAACTCAATCAACAAAACGGCCTACACACATTATGCCTGTTAGACATCAAAGTAAAAGAAGAAAGCATAGAACACATGAAAGAAGGCAAAAAAGTTTATGAAAAACCAAGATTCATGTCAATTGCAGAATCCATTAGAACTTTAATCAAGATTGAAGATAAACGAAAAGAAAACGTATTCAACGACGATACACTCTGTATCGGTTGTGCAAGGTTAGGTAGTAAAGATAAAATAATCAGAGCAGGAAAAGCAAGTGAAATTCTAAAATTAGATTTTGGTAAAGAAGTACACTGCTTAATCGTACCAGGTAAACTTCATTTCATGGAAAAAGAATACTTAGAAAACTTTTAATTAGATTTGTCTATTCTAATCGCTTCACCATTAACGATTGCAGTAGCAACTTTTTTTCTCGCAGAACATAAAAGTCGATGGAACGTAGGTTGAGAAATTTCCATCTTCAAAGCACACTCACTTTGATCCAAAGACAAATGATCTTTCAATCTAATTGCCTCAAATTCCTCAACACTCATAATAGATTCTTCTAGTTCCATCTTAGGCACTCCCGCGGGTTTAAAATAATAAGCAGAAGGCCTTCCTCTTACTCTCCTTCGTTTACAGGGTCTAGGCATTGAAATCACTCATCATCCGTTCTACAACGTCTTCCAAAACCTCTACCCCTACCACAACCTCTTTCAATCGGTTTGGTATTCTCGCAGTTACCCAACTGTCTTCCGGTTTTTGAACCTTTTCCAGCAGGACCAGTTCCATCTTTGTTTGGCATTATTACCACCTCAACAAGTAATAATGAATATATATTCATAATACTATTTAAACATTTGTATACTACAAACTAGAAAACAAAGTTAAGAAATTAAAGAAAAAGAAGTAAAAGAAAAATTAACGTCCTCGACCAAAACGAGATCGTCCTCTGCCCGAATCAGATGAGCGTCCTTCTGAGTTAGAAGATCTACCCCTGTTACCGGAAGGTCTACCTCGACCAAATCTTGAACCGCCTCTATCGCCAGAAGGTCTACCAGCAAAACCGGAAGGTCTATCAGAACGACCGAAAGATGAACCGCCTCTATCGCTAGAAGGTCTACCAGCAAAACCAGAAGGTCTATCAGAACGACCAAAAGATGAACCACCTCTATCGCCAGAAGATCTGCCTCGACTAAAAGATGAACCGCCTCTATCAGAACGACCAAAAGATGAACCACCTCTATCGCCAGAAGGTCTACCTCGACTAAAAGATGAACCGCCCCTATTAGAACGACCAAAAGAAGAACCGCCTCTATCGCCAGAAGATCTACCACTAGATCTAGGTTCTCTGTCAGAACGACCAAAAGATGAACCACCTTTATCTACAATAGAATCATCTCTACCTCGACTAAAAGATGAGCCACCACGATCAGAACGACCAAAAGAAGAACCGCCTCTGTTACCGGAAGGTCTACCTCGACTAAAGGATGAACCGCCTCTACCGCCAGAAGATCTACCTCTGCCGCCAAAACGTGAACCGCCTCTACTAAAACCGCCTCTCCTATCATCATCTGCTTTTACAATTTCAACTCTTTGAAGTTTAGGCAATGATAATTTCTTAATAGAAAAGTCAGGATAGTCGTGAAAAATTCTAGAAAAGCCATCATAGTCCGCATCACAGAATAGATTAATAACTTTACCAGCTTCACCAGCTCTTGCAGTTCTACCAATTCTATGAACATAGTCGGTAGAATCATTTGGAATCTCATAGTTGTATACATGAGATACATTATCAATATGTAAACCTCTTGCTGCAACATCAGTACAAACCAAAACAGAAACCTTACCCTTGTTAAAAACATCAAGAGTGTTAGATCTTTTATTTTGACTCAAACCACCATGAATTGCAGTAGCCTTCATACCATTTGCTTTAATGTTTTTAGTAACAAAATCAGTTGTTCTTCGAGTATTACAAAATACCATAACCAACCCGTTTTCTTCTTCATTCAACAAGTGTATAAGCAAAGATAACTTTTGATTTCTTTGCATTTCGTAATAAACTTGAGTTAACTTAGAAGGATCAACTTGGTTCTTCGCTTCAGCATAAATTGGAGTAACCAAATGTCTATTAGCAAGTTTCTTAACTCTTGAAGAAATTGTCGCAGAGAAAAACAAAGATTGTCTTTTCTTAGGACATTGTCTAATTATAGTTTCAACATCATCTATGAAACCCATATCAAACATTCTATCTGCTTCATCCAAAACAAGAACTTTAACTTGGGACAAATCAATTGTTCCACGAGACATGTGATCTAACAATCTACCAGGTGTTGCAACAACAACATCTGCAGTCTCCAATCCCCTAAATTGCGGATTCATTGAAACTCCACCATAAATGGAAATAATCTTCATCTTTTTCTTGAGAGCAAGTTTCTTCAACTCACTCATAACTTGTTCAGCAAGTTCTCTAGTTGGTGTCATAACCAACGATTGAATGCCTTTTCCTGGAATTACAGTCTCAACAATTCCGCATCCAAATGCTAAAGTCTTTCCAGAGCCTGTAGCAGACTCTCCTACAACGTCCTTACCCTCTAATATGGCAGGAATGGACTTACCTTGAATCTCAGTAGCTTCAGTAAATCCTAATCGGTCTATAGCGGCAGCTAATTGCTCGCTAAGTTTAATCTCATCAAATCTCATTCTATCTATATTACCTCATCTATGTTCTCACCAGCACTCGTCTATAGAAAAAGCGAACTGTTCACGAAGAGCAAGTGCTTTCTCCCATCGATAATCTATGCTTACAAGACTGAAGAATTACAAGTATATAAGGCTTTCTGGTCCCAAAAAAAGAGAGTAAACGTTAAATATACCCATTACAACGAATATAATAGCGAATGTTACAACTAATACCACTAATAATTGGGACAATAATTGGATTTATAACCGCAAAACTACTCTCAGGAAGAAAAGAAGGAGAACAAGGAATTCTAAAATCATTAAAATTCAAAATAAACAACAAAACAATACACTTACATCACTGGATAATATCATTAACAATACTAATCGTTCTAACAATATTGAATTACAACAACAACATAATAGATGGATTACTTATTGGCATCACACTACAAGGAATAACCTATAAAGATTTTCTAAAAATAATATATTAAAGAAACTATTCATCATCAGGAACGGCTTTACAATGATTTACTGAACAAACCTCGTCATCTTCACATCTAACGTCCTCATAATCACCAACACCTTTGTTAAACTCACCAGCAGTACAGAACGCCTCTTGCAATTTGAAAGCAGTTAAACACTCATCAAAAAATTCTTTACCTTTAGCATCAACAACCTTTCCAGCTTCAAGATAATTCTTGCCACCATCAGTATCATTGCAGGGCAAAGTCGCAATCTCTATACACTCACCTTCTCTGCAAAGCTCTAATCCTCTATCACAAGATTCAATTGTAGATCCACCTTTCGCTTTACACTTACCATCATCACAATAATAATCCTTATACTGAGAATTCACATTACCTTGAAAACAAGATGCAGAAATAACTTCATGTTCACCACAGTCAGCATCTCCTACACATTCATCAAGATCTTCTTTAGGAGATATAATTTCGACTTCTTTATTATTAGCAGGTTTCTGTAAAACATTTTCATCAACCACTTCTTCATTCTCAACTATAGATTCCCCAACAGGAGCATCCTTAACAATAACTTCAGTCTCCATCTCAGAATCTTGATCATAATCAGGATAAAGAGAACAACCAACTAACGATAAACATAATACTAAAAGTAAACCCATAATAAAATTCATCTTCTTCATTGTCCCATCACATTCTTAGATCCAATAACTATATCCTGAGATGCATCAGAAAGTTGAGCACCCACAGTTATATCGATCGCATCAGTTTCCCTAATACATCTTTTCAAATTATCACGAGCATACAATGGTTCAGATTCATCAATCCGACAATAATCCATGCATACCCCATCTCTACAAGAAGGCTTATACGGACTAGTTCCGGAAGTTTCCTTACCAGCCTCATGACAAGTATACTCATCGACTTTACACAAAGAAGAACAAGAAAATATTTGAGTTCTTACAACTTGAACTTTCTGACCACCAATAACTTCTTCATGACAGTATCTTTCATACAAACTATCACTATTACTTGAAGAACAAGTATCGGTCAACTTCGTACCAAGAGCATCTACAACAGTTCCTTTTTCAAAATAATTATACCCACCATCAGTGTCCCGACATGGAACATTTGATAATTTCAAACAAGCACCAGCTTTACAAACACGATCAGAGTCACACTCTTCAAAATCAGTTTCTTGCTTTACAACAACACATTTTGCAGAAGTAGTTCCAGCATTTTCACATCCATATCTATCATATATCCGATAAGAATGACCTTGCATACAATATTGCTTAGAAACAAAATCTAATCTTTTACAATCAGCATCAGAATCGCATTTACCAATTAATTCTTCTTGCTCGGCAACCAACTCAGCTTTTTCTAGCGCATATTGTTCTTGAACAATACTCAACTCAGATTCTAGTTCGTCTCTCTCAACTTCAAGCACAGTAATCTCATCTTGAGATTCATTCAAATCCACTAAAACATCAGAAAGTTGAACCTTCAACTCATCTAAATCAGATTGCATAGCATTAATGGCTTTCTGTTGTTGCATCCGTTCAGTATTCAAATCAGTGGTCTTTCCAAAATACAAAGGACCTAATTGACAACCTGAAACAAATAGCGAGAATATAACCAGTAAAAGTAGAGCTCTTTTCATTCAATCACCTTATCATAAATCTCTCTCAAATGTATATAAACCTTATGGTTAATTACAATTAATTGTTCGCAGCCCAAGAATACTTACCATGTACACTTACAGGCATAACCGGAGTATACTCAACACATTCCCCTTTTGAACAATATTCATTAACAGTATCGCATGCTTTGACAAGAGTATCTCTCTTCGCCATAACGACACAATTTGATTCTAAAGTACCAGGATTTAAACAAGTATACCGTGTATATTCCTTTACCGCAGCCCCGTTCATACACATAGATCTAATCAATTCCCTTTTTCCAAAACAATCAAGATTAGAATCACATTCAACTTCTTGTTCAGAAACCACTTCATAAGTCTCAACAACACTAGGAACAACTTCGACATCACCCTCTGGAGAATCATCAACATCAGAAATAATAGTTTCTCCTAAAGAAGCACCCTCAATAACAGAAGGACCATCAGAATCAACTAAAACCACTTCCTCAGGAGAATTAAACATTCCAGAATCTAAACGCATCCCTATAAGAACCGATAACAAAATGACTACTGCGATAAAAAGGAACCTTCTCAAATTCTCACCTCTAGAGTGATATAAAGCGTATTTAGATATTTAAAACTTGTCTTTCAAAAAGTTTATAAAGAGGTTCTTAACCAAAACATCTTATCCAGTAATTAACTGGAACAACAGCCCCATAGTGTAGCGGTTAATCATTCAGGATTTTGGGTCCTGGGACCTCGGTTCGAATCCGGGTGGGGCTATTTTTCTTTAATTCTAAAAGACAAATTTGTCCAACTCAATTTAAATTCGTTTCCACAATAACAAAAACGAATGTATCGCAAATTCTACAGACCTAAAATAGATCCATATGACAGATCATACCACAAAGATACAGAACTAGAAGAAGCCGCAGAACTAGAAGAACTTGAAAAAATTGTTTTCGCCGCCGAACCTCCTGAAAGTTTCGTAGTAAGAAAAGATCAACAAGATATTGGCACAGGAACATTAGGTTTAGCATACATGAATTCTCGCGAAGTAAATGTATTGAATTCATTGGACTACAAAGGATTCTTAATTGTATTACACCATGAAAGAAAACATCTAAGAAAACCATACTTATCAGAATATGAAGTGCGAAGAGAAGTTAAAAACGAATTACCATCAGACCACGTCGGCGTTTACGGACTATAACCCATAACCTTCAAATATTGAACAGAATCTCTAAAGAATTGTCCTCATCAAGTGAACTTTTAATTAATTGATTTTTAAAGATTAAGTGATCTTCTACGCTCCGTTATAAAACAAACAGCATTGACGAGCAAAAATTTATATATTAGGAGCAAGAAAAGCATTAAATTCTGGCTGGCGTTTAGAGATTTTCATAAAATAAGAATCTTAATCAAAAGGTTAAAAGTAGGTGAGAAGTGATGAGAAAGATATGCATTATCAACCAAAAAGGCGGTGTAGCAAAGACAACTACGACCATAAATCTTGGTGCAGGACTTGCACGTAAAGGAAAAAAAGTACTTATTCTTGATATAGACCCACAGGGAAGTATCGCAACTTGTCTCGGAACAGAATCATACAAAGACATGTACGATTTACTTGTCGAGAACGCAGATTGGCAAGAGTGCATCATGCAAATGGGTGCAAATTTAGATATAATAAAAAGTAAAGAAAGTTTAACCAAAGCAGAAACTATCTTAACTGCAGAACCTAGTAGAGAAACATATCTTAGAAGAAAATTAAAAACAGTAAAAGGATATGACTATCTTTTAATTGATTGTCCACCATCATTAGGACTTCTAAATCAAAATGCAATTTTATACGCAGACGAAGCAATCATTCCAACATCAACAGATGTTTTAGGATATGAAGGCCTAAAAAAGATTGTAAAAGCAATTGTAAAGATCAGAGAAGTATTTGATCATGAAATAAAGATAACAAAAATCGTTCCTACTTTATTCGACATGAGAAATAAGATTTGTAAAGAAATCCTTGAAGAAATTAAAACTGAATTTACAGGAATGGTTTCAGAACCAATAAGAATTTCATCCAAATTCAAGGAAGCTCCAAGAGCACAGAAATCAATTTTCGGCTATGCTCCAAAATCTAGAGCAGCTACTGATTATATGACTCTAGTTGAAGACGTGATTAGCGATGAAGAAAAAGTCGAAGCATTAAAGGAAAGAGAGCAGAAAGCCTTTAGAGTAGAGAAAATCGCCCCAGGAATTCACGAGTAGATAGCTTTATAAATAACCTAGTGGTATTTCCACGTATCAAGAGATAAGTCGGTCAAAAGCTTACTTATGCTGGAGATAGAAAGTTCTCCTTCTTGACAATTCAATAAACTAAACGAGGTCATACAAAATGGCAAGAGTATATTCAAGAAAGAGGGGTAAATCTGGTTCAAAAAAACCGGTTGAAAAGAAAACTCCTACATGGATTAGACATACACCTAAAGAAGTTGAAATGTTAGTTGTAAAGATGGCTAAAGCTGAAAACTCACCATCACAAATCGGACTACATCTAAGAGACGCTTATGGAATTCCTGATGTCAAAACAGTATGCGGGAAGAAAATAACTCAGATTCTCGACGAGAAAGATCTTAGAACAGAACTACCAGAAGATCTAATATCATTAATTAGAAAAGCAGTTATGGTTAGAAAACACATTGAAAAAAATAAGCAAGACAATACTGCAAAACGTGGACTTAAGATTACAGAATCAAAAATTCTAAGATTGGTAAGATACTACAAATCAAACGAAAGATTACCAAACACTTGGAAATACGATCCTAAGAAAGCTCAGTTGTTGCTTGAATAAGGCAGCATACTTTTTTCTTTTATTTTATTAAATTTTGATAGAAGTAAAAGTCGTAGGCGCCTAGAGCTTGAATCATAGGGATAAGGGGGGATATCAAGGGGATAAGAAATACCACCTCTAAACGCCTTTGTCTCTGAATAGTAATAACTCGCAGAAGTATTTAAATATTTATATTCTGCAGAACAATGATGAGCAACTAAAAAGTGCCAAACATGCAGAAATCACGCAAGAGAAGCTAAAACACGCAAATTATTTAAATATCCGGAAATTATTGAGCCACAAAGGGGGTAATTGATGTCTTTTCCAAATCAAGACAAGAATACACAGTCTTCTACAGATAGTTTTCTAAAGAATTTTGTAGATAAATCTAATCTAACCCCCGCCATGAGACAGTTTTGGAGTGTAAAAGAACAACACCCTGATTGTCTAGTTCTATTCCGAATGGGCGATTTCTATGAAACATTCTACGATGATGCAAAAACTGCAGCGAGAGAATTAGAGATCACATTAACTTCAAGAGGTCAAGGACCAAGAAAAGCACCACTAGCCGGCATTCCTTATCACGCACTTGAACCATATTTAGCAAAACTTGTGAAAAAAGGATACAAAGTTGCAATCGTAGAACAACTTGAAGATCCAAAAAAAGCAAAAGGACTTGTAAAAAGAGGAGTAACACGTATTGTAACACCTGGAACAATAATTGAAAGTGCAATGCTTGATGACAAAGAAAATAATTTCTTAATGTCTCTATACGCAAACGAAGATCAATACGCTATTGCTCTTTGCGATATATCAACAGGAGAATTCTACACACTAGAATGCAGCAACACCAACAAACTCCTAACACAACTTGCAAGATTCAATCCCAAAGAATGCATCATCCCTCTAACACTTAAAGTAAATCAAGAACTAATCAGCATGTTAAACAAAACCGACATGTTCATCAACACGTATGACGATAGACATTTTAGAAAAGACAACGCATACATTCAACTCACCCGACATTTCAACACAATCAATCTAGAAGGGTTTGGGATAGAACAAAATCAATTAAGCATTTGTGCAGCTGGCGGACTTATCAGCTACTTAGCAGAGACACAAATGACCCGTCTTCAACATGTAAACAAAATCTGCAAAATAACAACCTCAGATAGAATGATTCTAGACAGATCCACCTTAAACAACTTAGAAATTCTAAAAAACATAAGAGACAACTCACAAAAAGGAACACTAATCTCAGTACTAGACAAAACCAAAACTTCAATGGGCTCAAGATTAATTAAAAAATGGATTAAAGAACCGCTAGTCAATCAAGAAGAAATAGAACAAAGACACGGAGCAGTCGAACAATTAACAAAAGAAACCATGGTTCGAAATGAGATAATAGATCTCCTAAAAGAGGTAAACGACATAGAACGATTGATCTGCAGAGTAAACTTCGGAAATGCATCTCCAAGAGATCTAATATCGCTAAGAAATTCATTAGAACTTGTTCCAAAGCTAAACAATGAAACCAACAAACTGGATTCAGAGTTGATGAAAGAACTATCTAACACAAAAGAAGAAGAGGCATCCGCAATTCAACGTACGATATCTACAATAACTAAAGCCATCAAAGACGATCCTCCAAATTCCATGAAAGATGGAAACGTGATAAAATTAGAATACAACGAAGATTTAGAACAACTACACAACATAAAAAACAATGGTAAAGAATTCATTAAAAGTCTCGAAGAAGCAGAAAAAAGCAAAACGGGAATAAAGAATCTAAAGATCGGCTTCAACAATGTATTCGGATATTTCATCGAAGTAAGTAAATCAAATTACCATCTCGTCCCTCAACATTACATAAGAAAACAAACAAGAGTTAACTCTGAAAGGTACATAACAGAAGAACTCAAAGAACAAGAAAGTTTAATTTTAGGCGCACAAGAGAAGATTCAAACACTAGAACAAGAGATTTTCTTAGAAATAGTAAACCAAATATCAGAGAATACAGAAACAATACAAAGAACAGCAAACAGAATCGCAATAGTAGATACTTTAGTTTCATTCGCAATAATAGCTCTCGAAAATAGATACTCAAAACCAGAAATAAGAGAAACTAAACATCTAAACATCATAAATTCAAGGCATCCTGTTATTGAACAAATAGAAGAAAACTTTGTTCCAAATAATTTAAAATTAAATGATGGCGAGATGATGATCATTACCGGCCCAAACATGGCAGGCAAATCTACATATATGAGACAAATCGCACTCATAGTACTTATGGCCCAGATTGGAAGCTTCGTCCCTGCAGAAATCGCAGAAATTGGTATCGTAGATAGAATATTCACAAGAGTTGGAGCTCACGACGATCTATTCACGGGCCAGTCCACATTTATGGTAGAGATGAACGAAACTGCCAACATCATTAACAACGCCACAGAAAAAAGTTTAGTTATTCTTGATGAAATAGGAAGGGGAACTTCAACTTTTGATGGAGTAAGCATCGCTTGGAGCGTTGCAGAACACATTCACCAAGACATTAAAGCAAAAACACTCTTTGCAACACACTACCACGTACTAAATCAACTTTCAGATAAACATGATAAGATAAAAAACTACAACATAGCAGTTAAAGAAACAGAAGAAGACATAATTTTCCTAAGACAAATCATGGAAGGCGGCACAGATAAAAGTTACGGAATTCATGTAGCAAAACTAGCAGGCATGCCTCAAGAAGTTGTTGACAGAGCAAGAAACATACAGAAAAAACTAGAATCAGAAGACAACATGACACACAAAATAAACAACCAATAAAATGTCAAAGATAAACATACTAGATGAAGCAACAATAAACAAGATCGCAGCAGGAGAAGTAATAGAGCGACCCTCATCTGTTGTAAAAGAACTAGTAGAAAATTCCTTAGATGCAAACGCAACCCAAATCATAATAGAAATCAAGAAATCAGGCAAAGATTTAATCAAAGTTACGGACAATGGAGACGGAATGCCTAAAGAAGATGCACTACTTGCATTCAAACGACATACAACAAGTAAAATTAATCACTCGGACGATTTATTTAACATTAACACACTGGGATTTAGAGGTGAAGCCTTAGCAAGCATTGCATCAGTATCTCACACCACTTTAATAACAAAAGAAAGAAACTCGGTCGCAGGATTTCATATGGACGTCATCGGCGGAATAATGAAATACAGCCAAGAACGAGGCTGTCCTTCTGGAACCACCATAGAAGTTAAAGACTTATTCTTCAACACTCCCGCTAGAAAGAAGTTTATGAAAACAGAGACAAACGAACTCAGACACATCATAGACATCGTCACAAGATATGCATTAATCAACAAAGATACCTCATTCAAATTAACACACAACAACAACACAATCATACAATCAGATGGAAACCAAAACTTATTGAACAACATTGCAAGTATATACGGCAACGAAATTGCTCAAGATCTTCTAAAAGTAGACTACAAAGACAATAAAATAAAGATCGCAGGTTACATATCCAAACCATCACAAACAAGAACCGACAAATCTCAGCAATCCATTTATATCAACAACAGATATGTAAAAAGCACCACAGTAAGTGATGCACTCTATGACGCATATCATTCACTACTATTCGTAAACCGACATCCTGTATGTATACTAAACATCGATATTGATCCAGAACAGATTGATGTCAACGTTCACCCTAACAAAAGCATAATCAAATTCGAACAAACTGATGAAATTTACAATTCAGTTCTAGAGGCCGCTAAACAAGTCCTAGAAGAAAACAATTTAATCGTAGACTCAGACATTAAAACAGAAGAATCACAAATGAAGTTCTCAGAAATGTCTCAAGTACAAGATATGGACTTCTTAGTTAAACCTACAAAATACCAATTCGAACCTTCAAAACAAACATTACTTTCAGAAGATAAACAAACAGAGCATAAAGCTGCCAAAGTTATAGAAGCTAGCCGAAAATTCCCTAGAATGAAATTATTGGGACAAATAAACAAAACATTCTTCGTAGCAGAAACAGATGACGGTATGATGTTAATCGATCAACATGTCGTAGAAGAAAGAGTATTATATGAAAAATTCATGGCACAACACATCCAAGGAAGAACTGCAAAACAAGCTCTACTGGATAAAGAGATCATAGAAGTTACGCCAGAAGAAACCACATTCTTGAATGCCAGCCTAAGAGATATAGAAGAACTTGGCTTCGAGATTGAACACTTCGGAGACAACACCTTCTTAGTAAGATCAGTCCCAGTAATATTCAAAAGGATACAAACTAAAGAACTGTTAAAAGATATTATAACCACTACCGGAAAGAGAAACAAAGTAAAAGAAATTAAAGAAGAAATCATAACCAGAATGGCTTGCAGAGCTTCAATTAAAGCAGGAGACACTGTAAGTATTCAAGAAATGGAAAAGCTAATCAGAGAATTAACAGAGTGCAGACTACCTTATACTTGCCCTCACGGCAGACCAATATTCATCAAAATAACTGCAGACGAACTTGAAAAGAAGTTCAAGAGAAAATAATGACATACAAAAAGGTAAAAGAAGGAGAAGCCACAATCCTCGCACCAAAAGAAGAGAAAATCTCTGGCGACTTACCTGTCTTCTATAATCCTATAATGAAAACAAACAGAGACATCTCAATTGCACTACTAAATGCATTAGAAAAAGAAGATCTGGACATAGCTCTTCCGCTCGCAGGCACAGGAATAAGAGCTATAAGGTTTTTCAAAGAATTAAAAAGAGACAACATCAAACAAATCTGCATAAACGATTGTAATGAAGAAGCAATCAAAGTTATTAATGAAAATTTCAAGCTAAATAGCATAGCAGAAGAGGACATAGAAATTAATCAAACAGAAGCCAGTTTATTTATGTTAAAACATGCAGGTTTCAACTATATTGATGTTGATCCTTTTGGCTCACCCAACCCGTTCTTAGACGCCTCTTGCAAAAAACTAAGCAGAGATGGAATTTTGGCAGTAACCGCCACAGACACTGCACCACTCTCTGGAACATACACCAAAGTTTGCAGAAGAAAATACTGGGCAGAACCAAAAAAAGACCACATGATGCACGAAACGGGATTAAGAATACTTATTAGAAAAATTCAATTAATTGCAGTCCAATACGAACGAGCGCTCACCCCAATATATTCATATTCCGATGAACACTACATGCGAGTATTTTTTAGATGTAAGAAAGGGAAAAAACATTGCGACGAAATACTTTCCCAACACAAAATGTTTAACGATGCAGGGCCGTTGTGGTTAGGACCATTGTGGGATGAAGATCTGGCAGAAAAGATAATGAATCTAAATCCATGCACACTAACAAAACTAATCAAAGATGAATCAAAAATTCACTCAATAGGATTCTATAACATCCCAAAGATTTGCAAGAAACATAAAATAGGAGTAGAAAAGAAATTCGATCAGATTATGGAATTAATAAAAGCAAAAGGGTACCAAGCTTCTAGAACACATTTCGATAAAGAAGGCATAAGAACCAACATGCCTGAAGAAGAACTAGAAAAAGTAGTAATAGGATGATTAAGAAAAAAAGATTGTTTTAATACCTGTTACGATCATATCAATACCTACAGCACCCACAATAAAACCATTAAACCTCAACAAGATTTGCATATTCTTATCGTAAGCAACCTTAAATTTACGTTTACTAATCTGATCCTTAAAAGCTTTAAGCAACATAACAAAAATATGATTAAAAGAGAAGATAATCAAAAAAGATAGAACACCGATCCAAAAAGGTAACTGATGGCGCATCATAATAGTTAAAGATAAAGTGCCCGCACCAATCATAAAAGGTAATGCAATTTCAGATGCTAAATCATTAAGATTTTCTTTCATTTGTATGTAGCCTTTTCTGCCTTTCACAATATTAAAATAAGCAAAAGAAAAAAGAACAATCCCTCCGAGTATTCTCATAGATTCAATATCAATCTTTAGAATCTTCTGAAACAAAAAATCACCAAGCAAGAAAAAGATCAAAGTAATCATAAAAGAAATAAGAGTAGCCTTCGCAAGAACAATATTAAACTGCCTATTAGACAAGTCCACCATCAAAGGCTCCAAATACAAAAATAATGCAAATGGATTCAAAAGCACCAAGTATGCAATTATTGCGGAAATCATGGCGACTGCCATCAAAGCAAGTTATATTTAAGATTAACCAAATCGAGAAATGGGGTTGGGAGGATTCGAACCCCCGACCTCACGGCCCCCAGCCGCAAATCATAGCCAAGCTAGACCACAACCCCGTAAACACTACAAGTAGAATAATTATATTTAAAGATAATGCAAATCTATTTCCCAATTCGCTCGTTTCTTAGAAGAGTTTTGTTAACATCTGCTTTACTAAGATTTCTAGTAAACACGCCTTTGATCTTAGATTTAAATCTCGCATCTGTGAAATTCTCGCCCATCAAAGCAGCCCCTAACTTTTTGTACTCAACAGCAAAATCAGCACTAGGAATATGTGCAGAGGCAGGAATACTCTTAGACAAAGCTTCAAGAACTTTAATTTCATCAGGCAAAACAGCCAAAACTGGAAGCTCAACCGCCGCCTCAACTTGATCCAAACCAAGTTCATAATTTTTATTTCTAACTTTATTAAGTATTAAACCAGTAATAGGTGTACCTCTTTTCTTTGCTATTCTAGTAGCATTCATAGTACAACTAAGAGTAGGATAATCAGGAGTAGTCACAACAAGCAACTCATCAGACGCCATCATTGTAGCCAACATCTCTTCATTTAATGCAGGAGAAGAATCTAACAATACAACATCATAATCATCCTTCAAAGCAGATAATTTAGATCTCAACTTTAGCGGATCTATTTTTTTAGGTATCAAAGAAGAAGGCAAAACATCAAATCCATTATCATGTTTGTGTATCGCAGAACGAATATCAGCCTTTCCAGCCAAAACATGATGCATAGACTTCTCAGGCTCAACAATTCCTAAGTGCAAACCCAAATTTGGTGCAGAAAAATTAGCATCTACAAGCAGAACTCTCTTACCAAAATCATTAGCAAGCACAGAACCTAAGTTAGAAACTGTAGTAGTCTTTCCCACTCCACCTTTTATTGATATTACACCTATGGTTTTAGCCATAAAACTCCCTCTTTTTTCCAAACCTATCATAGAACTAGTTCTTCTTATTTAAATACTTTATTATAAAAAGATAAAAAGAAACAAAGAGAGGTACTAATACCTCTTGAATACTACGTAAACTCTCATCAGTATACCTACCAAGAAACTTACAATAGCTACAACTGCCAGAATATTCATAACAGGATAGTTTCCATAAACAAACGAAACTATGCTTGCCACTAAAAGCACAAAAGCTCCAACTATCAAGAAGTTACCAACACTATAAGCTCTGGAACCGTTCTTTTTTGTTGTTCGAGTCATTTGACTTTTCTTAGAAACGCTAGCTAAGATCTCATCAGCAGTTTGAGGTCGTTTTTTAGGCGCCTTTTTTAGGTTAGTTGAGATCTTAGAAGACATTTCATCAAGATAATCTTCAACTTCTCCTTCAGTCACAAAGTTAGCCTTCATTCTAGACAATTCTTTGTTAACCATTTTGAACTTTTTATCAACACCATCAAGCTGTGCATCAAAAATCTTCGAGTTAACTTTGCCCTTCTTGAGACCCTCAAAATCTTTCTTCAACTTCTTCAAGTCATCAACAGCACCATGTACTTTGACAAACTCACTGTTAATATCTCTTAGAAGATCTTCAACTTTACTTCTAGAAACTTTATCCTTAAGAGATTTATCCATCTTCTTAAGCTCTTTTCTAACAACATCAAACTCGTTGTTAACATCTTCCACCAGCTTTTCTGCTTGGTTTCTGGTAACTGCAGCATCAATTTGAGTAAATGCTTTCTTCAAAGACTTGTTAATATCTTCAATCTTAGCAGTTATTGATGCAGCATTAGCTTTAGAATCAATCTTCCTCTTATATTTCCCAATATCTGCTTTCATACCTTCTCTTGCTCTGAAGATATCCTTTCTATAATCGTCAATTTGCTTTTTCAGAGTATCGAACTCCTTATTCAGATCACCAACAAAGTTCTTAATCTGATTTTCATTCACTCTAAAATCAAGCTCGCCATGAATTCGTCCAACTTCCTTATTTAAACGATTAAACTCGCCGTTGATTTCTTTAAGCAAGCCACTCATTTGCTTATCGCTCACTCTTTCTGCAACTTCTTTCCTAGTCAAAGCATAAAAGTTTCGAGCTTCAGCAGCTTCTTTCTCAATCTTCCGTCCTAAAGATTTAATATGCGAATCTTTAACCTTGGTAGAAGAAATAAAACGATCAATATTTGCTATATACTTCTTAAGTTGTTCAAGCTCTAGATTAGTATCAGCAACCATCTTAGAAACTTGCTTAGAAGTTACTCTTCCAGATAATGAACCAGTAATTACTTTTAGATTATCTTTAAGCTCATTAAACTCTTTGTTAACATCTTTAACCAAAGTGTCAATTTGAGACTGAGATATATTTTCTTCAGCTCTAATAGAAACTTTACCGATCTCATCCCGCAAGGATAACATCTTGTTATCAAGATCAGAAATACTTTTGTTAATCTGTTTAGCATCAACACTCCTAGACATATCCCTTTGAAGTTGCTTAAGTTGTTTAGTAACACCTAAACCATCTTTTCTTCTTCTTTCTTCAACGTCTTTCATGTCTTTATCGAAGCCATCTCTGACTTTCTCAACATTAACGAATAAATTATCATACCGTTTAGTTAATTCATCATGCATCTCATCAATCTCTGGACGCATAACTTTATCCTTCTTGAACAATTCAAGATTTTGCCTCATATCGTTCAAACCAGAATGAATTTTATTGATTTCTTTATCAAAATCAGAATAATTAAGAGAATCTTGACTAAGTTTAGTTACATTTTTCTCTAGCTGCCATACTCTTTTGAAATTATCGTTCAATTCACCAAGTCGTATCTTGACAAGGTTCATTTTATCAGCTGAAACATACCTCTTATCAAAACCATCCCTCATCTTGGCAAGTTCAGTTTTTAATTCAGAATGTGAAACTCTCTGATACCCTTGAACTCTCTTCAGCTCAGTCATATCTTTCCTAATGGCGGAAAAAGAATTCCTCAGAGCCTCATTGATATCTTTAACAGAAACGTTATTAGCTTTCATCATCACCCAATCCCCCTAATGCAGTTAATAGTCAATCAGAACCCAAGAATGTATTTAAAGGTTTCGAAATTCACTATCAAAGAATAGCAAACAGAACAACAGATGTCGTCACAAGAATGGGACAATTTCTACCTGTATCTCATTCTAGTAAAATGTTTACAGTTAAGACAAAGATAAACTACTTTCCCTTTATTAAGACGAATTCTACAATTATCGCCAACACGCAAATAACACTTACAGTGCTTACAGTATCTTCTCTTGAGGACAGAAGGCATTTTCGCCTTGTACTTCATACAAAGTTTTCTAGCTATTCCAACATATTCATTAGCCAATTCTCGATTTTCAGAATAAACGTTTTCAGCTTTCTCAAACAACTGACTAGCTTGTTCTACTGCAAACTCCTTTAGCTGCCTTGGTTTTCTAGAATAGCGTTTCTTCATATAAACAAAATAACCTACTCAATATTTAAAACATTCTCCCCTAAAAGGCTGAAAAGGTTAAATTTATATAAAAATTCAGAAGAGAAATTATCATGAGTTGGCTTGGCAGTTTATTCAAGAAAAAAGAAAAAGTTGAGATTAAAACCATTGATCTAGACATATCTGAGCTCGCTGAATGGTACAAAACTGTTTCTAAAAATGAGATAACAACAATTAAACAGAAAATCAAGAGCCATCTTGAGGAAATTGAAGTCAAGAAGAAGAATACTAAAGAAAAACTTGACAACTTAGAAAAAGAAGAACTCAAAAACAAAAACATCCCAGTAAGAGAAATTCAAATTATGCAAGGAAACAAAGACGCATATATCAAGATAACAAATCAATTCATAGAATCATTAAACACAAACATAGAATTATCATACGAACCATGCAAAGACTTCTGTGACAATTTCAAATTAGGACTAAAAAACTTAAGAGAATCTACTAAAAGAAGCTACAGTGTATTAATGCATTTCTTTGAGAACGAAGCAAGCAAAGTTACCAAAGAAATAAACACACTAATTAACGTAATAAGCGAAATTGAAGATCAAATTGATGGTAACTTAAAACCCATACTTGAAGTTGAAGATAAAATAAGTCAACTAAACAAAGAAATAAGAACCCAATTCAAACAAGGCGATGAACTAGAAGGAGATAAAACAAACCTAAACAAAGCAAAGAAAAGTCTTGAAAAAATCGATAAAGAACTAGAACAATTGTTAAAAAGTGAAGAATTCAAAAACGTCGAGAGATTAAAAAACAAAAAAGATAATATTCTTAACGAACTAAAACAAAACGACTACGCAATTATTAACATATTCTCACCTTTAGAAACCCCTCTAAAGAAACTCGAAAGAGTATCAATAGATGGAAATGCACTCATAGAAAAATATGCCACAAACCCTACGGCAGCTTTAGAAGAAGATTCAGAATTAAAGATTATGCAAATTCTCACTAAACTATCTAATGCTATAAACACAGAACAGATAGATGTAAGAGATAAAAAGAAAGAAAAAGCTCTCGAAGCAATAGAAAAAGTTGACAAATCCCAATTACAATCATACAAAACACGTAGAGAACAACTTAAACAAACTCAGCTAGAGAACGAAAGAACTCTGAAAAACAGCAGAATTGGAAAGGATATTGACGAATGCGAATATCGTAAAGAACATCTCAGAGATAAAATCAAGAGACTAGAAGACAAAACTGCAACAACTGAGAAAAAGCTTGAAGCAAAAGATATAGAAAACATAAAGAACTCAATCACAGAAGATGCAGAACATTTATTCAACACTAAAATCAAAATAAAAGACGATGAAGCCGATAATTGATTTCATTAAGAAATTCACCGATGCAGAGATTGCACCAATAAAGAAAATACATAGATCATACTATCTAGTTAATAAAGAAATAGAAACTCTTGCAGAAAAGATAGAAGAAAACCTAGTTGCAGAAGGACTATTTCTAGGAGAAGAAAAAGATAAAAGATTCAAACCAAGCGTCGCATTACTAGAAATAATCGCAAAAACAAGCGATAGAAAAATATTCGTAGATGATAAAGCAGAATGGCTATTTCTTTGTGGAAGAGATATCTTCGGCAAATCAATAACTAAAGCTAATGTAAAAAGAGGACTTGTTCTTGTACAGAACAAACGTGATGAAAATTTAGGATTTGCAAAAATCACAGGAGACATAACTAAAAAGGACTTGGTTGTTGTTACAAATATATTAGATAGGGGCGACTTTCTTAGAAGAGAAAGAAAGAAGCGTTAATTAAGAAATCAAACTCAACCGATCCGATAACCTAACTTCAAATAATTCTCTAAAGGCAAGAATAACGGACTTGGTAAATCTTCAGGAGAAAACCAGTGCACTTCTGTCAACTCATCTTCTGAATTAACCTTAGGCTCGCCAGCATCATATTCGCATCTCATAAAGATTGTAACATAATGCTTATCTTCAGAAGTATGAAAATCATTAGTGACACCTGCAAATTTAATATTCTTTACAGTTATCCCAACTTCTTCTTCTGTTTCTCTCATAGCACAGCCTTCCCAAGTTTCAAAACCTTCTAAATGACCACCCGGAAAACTCCAAGTATCTTTACCATGCTCAGAACATCTTTTTTGCAAAAGCACTTTACCATCTTTAACTATTATCACCCCAACACCGACTTTAGGTCTTTTAGATTTATCAGTCATAATCAACACCCCTCCAAGAATTCTTTAAATTTTAACAAAGCCTTTTTTCTGTGACTTATTTCATTCTTTTGTTCAGCACTCATCTCAGCAAACGTTTTCTCAAAACCATCCGGCAAGAATATTGGATCCCATCCAAAATCGCTCTCGCCTTTAATTGGAACAATCTTACCATCAACTCGGCCCTTCAGAACCACAGAATCTTTACCAGGTTCACAATAACCCACCATGCAAACAGCGTAAGCACTTTTATCCTCGTAGCCACTTAATAATTTAACTAATCCCTCTCTTCCCAACTTAGCCAAGAAATCTTTAATATACGGACCAGGCAATCCATTTAATGCATTAAAACATAAAGAAACATCTTCCACAAACACCGGCTCTTTCAACATCTCCGCAGCCAGCTTTGCTTTTTCACTTGCAATATACTCAGGCTCTCCCTGCAATTCAGGCAGATCTATTTTCTTACTATCAACATCATAACCAACCAAAATTTCTTTAGCTTCCTTTAACTTATTCGCATTACCAGTAATGAAAAATAATCTTTTACTCATTAAACTCACCATTCTTTTCTTTAACTTTAACTTTCTTCCACTTATCAAGTTCTTCTTCTCTACTCAAACCATTATTCTCATCAAAAATATGATCCTTACGTCTTCTAATCTTAGCCAAAGAATCTTCGATAACATCTTTACCAGTAAAATCATATTTTTCTTCAGCCATAATCATCATCATTAAAGTATTCCAGAAAACATCTCCCAACTCTTCCATCACATTATGACCATCATCATTGTCCAAAGCCTGTTTTAACTCCTCAACTTCACCAGCCAAATGCTCATGCAAATCAAATAGATCTCTCTTTCTAGAAAAATCAGAATTCTTCCTATCAATCTTCAAGATTTCATAAAACTCATCAAATCTGTCTTTCATGTTCAATCATCAACTCAGGATAAGATGAAGTAATGTACGTTTCACCATATTCTATGTTATTATCATCCAAAAATTTTAAACAATCGTCTTTAGTTATCGCAACCTCTTTTGTAGAGCTAATAACCTCAACTTCAATAAAAGTACCCAATCCCACAACTTCATCTAACACAACTTCAAACTCGCCACAGTTATAGTACTCCCTTGTTTTATCAATCACACAACTTTTCTTAAAGTTCAAATGCTCTAAAATACTAAACATTCTTTCCACTTCATCAATCTTAACTTCATACTCTTCAGAATGCTCCGACTTCTCCCCTTGACTACACACTTTGTGATATGCAATCTGAGAATTGTCTGGTTGAACTCTTATTCTGAAAAACTCCTTAGCAGGAAGCTTTTCAAAAAAGTCTCTATGACTAGGAACAAAATAAGTATCAACTTGCCTCACAGTTTTTACATGAGAACCAACTTTCTGCAAAATCTCTTTTGCTTTAGCTTTATCAGAAATCTTAACCTTTACTTCAACTTCTATATTCAAAATCAACCACCCTATAACACAAGTCACATTAGGACCTATTTAAAGATTCACCCTATAACACAAAAATATTATATAGTCTGCCTACAACCCATATTCGAAAAGCATGACCATTACGGTAATAGACAACTCGCACAAGAGACGGTCATCAAGATATTCTAAGGAAGGTCGAGATAAAAAAGCAGTAGTCCTAGCAGGAGGCGCAGCATCTGGCGCAGGCCAGATGATTGGAGCACTAAATGCGACAAACGATTGCATAGACACAACAGTCTCAGATTTTGAGCTATTTGTAGGGTTAAGCGCAGGAGCAATAGTAGGCAGCGCATTAGCTGTTGGAACTCCTGTTGAAGAAATTAGAAGAAGCTTCAGCGCAAAATCAGACAGACTATCATTCTTTGGATGGGGAGACTATCTAAGTTTCAACATGGAATTCATTAATCCATTATTCATGCCAACCGACATAATGGGCATGGTATACAGACATTTAAGAAAACACCCAAAAGTCGCAGAACGTTGGACTGAGATTCTACAAAGTGATGAACCAAGAGTAGACAAAATTGAAGAATTAATAAGCGACGCAGGAAGAGAATTTCATTTTCCAAGAAGATACATACCCCTAGGAATGTTCAGCAATTCAGGCATAGAGAAATATGTTAGAGAAAATCTCGAAAGAAATGGAAAACCAAACGACTTTGCAGAACTATTTGACGCTACAGGCAGAGAGTTTTACGCAGTTGCAACTAATCTCGACACAGGATACAGTGCACCTTTCGGACATGACGCAATAAGAGGCACAACAATATCAGAAGCAGTACAAGCATCTTCCGCGTTACCTATCGTATACACACCAGTACAACTTAGAACATCAGAAGGCACACATTCATACGTTGACGGAGCTATAAGTAAGACAGCAAATGTAGGATTAGCTAACGAGAAAGGCGCAGATTTAGTTGTTTGTTTTAATCCATTCAGAGCTATAGACTACAGAAAGATTTGGAAAGGAAATGGAACCGCTCAAAAAGCAATAATGGACAACAGCGTAATACAATATGGCTATCAGTTGTTCAGAGTATTACTTGGAAGCAGACTTCGCATGGCCGTAGCTCAATACAGATCAGATCCTGAATTTTACGCAGATGTTATATTGGTAGAACCCGACCAAGAAGATTACAAATTTTTTATGATGAATCCCCTTAACTTATTTACTAGAACCCTCGCATCAGATCACGCATATGAAACAACAAGACAACAACTAAGAGATAATTACGATAACGTCGCACCAATTCTTGACAGACACGGAATAGAACTAAACCGAACATAATGGACCGATCGGGATTTGAACCCGAAGCCTCCCGGCTGCCAGCCGGGCGTTATAACCGGATTTAACTATCGGCCCTTAATAAAAAGAATCTTTTAAACAATTTATAAATCTACCTCTAACATCGCATTAACTTTATAACTGATTCAGAGAAAGCACTCTGATGAAAAATCATTTTACCCTAGAAAATGCAAAATACGCAGGTAGTCTATTAGTTGCTGGTGGAACAGGTTATGTTCTCGCATCTATTACAACTTATTTTGCAAACAAATTTGGAGTAAGTCCGGAAGCAATCGCACTCTCTGCTTATGCTGCAAAAACTGTTGGCTTCATGGGAGGAAATGTCGTTGCATACAAATTTATGCACAGAGGACAAGAAGGTCTTGGAGAACATCTTAAAACATTAACCGTATCAAATTCTAAAGCAGTTGCAATCGACATGCCACTTAAAGCAGGAATGCATTATGCATTAATGGCAAACGGAGTAAATAGTTTAGCCGCACTCATTGTAGCATATGGTGGTGTTGCATTAATCCCCGCGACATTCAAACTAAGACATGACTTCAAAAACGGATTATTTGGAAACCATAGCCCAACACTAGATGATATAATTGAACCCGCAAACGACACCGAAGATTTAAGCGGAAGAGCACACACAGGAGCTTAAACACAATAATTCTCGAGTTTTTAAATAGTCACCGCGCAGTGATAAAAATAGAAACATTTATAAAGTACGGAAACGGTTAAGATAGATAAAATGTATCAAGATCTAGATGAACTTACAGCCAAAGTAAAGCGCTTTCTATTAAATTATGGTGTCTTAGATGGAGACCCCGTTTTTAATGAGATAAAAGCACAGATGACTTGCGTAAATTCTAAAGGAGAATGGGAAGAATATTACATGCAACCCCCTTTTTGGCAATTGGTTGATGTTGATACACACACTCAAAATTTTAACGCAACAGACTCAGACTTGGATAGAACCGACTACGAAGCAACCATGGAAGATCTGATAAATAGAGTTCCCGACTCAGAAGATACGGTAATAATAGACATAGGAAGTCATTATGGAAACATAGGTGGCGGATATTTAGCAAAAGAAAAACCTAATTCAAAAGTAATATTAGTTTCAAAATCAGAACCCGATATTATCAAAGTATTTCCAAAATATTTATTCTGGGTTCCACCAGGAACTAAACCTGATAGATTCAGACTGCTTTTCGATAGGGGACAAGAAATTGTTTCAAATGAAGCAGACATGGAAACTAGAGTTAGAAAATTATACGAAGCTAATGGTATTAACAACATAAGATTTCACGAACACGCATTAGATCTAAAAGATGCAGACAGAGCAAAAGTACCTGAATTTCTTAAACAATACAGAGGAAAAAGAGTTTACATATTTACTCACAGAATTCCACGAGATATACCATTCATGGTTGGAAATTTATACAATGCAATGCACGCACAAGAAGCAATAATCAGTCCAACAGCACAAGGAAGAACAGAACCTTCATCATTCTCATGGGAAGTTATACAAAAGAACATGGGACTAAGTGATGAACAACTCACAGGATTAATGCTCTCCACTCTAGATCCAAATGGTGGAGAAACAGAAAGATATCAATACGATAACGCAGGTAAGTACGAAGGTCAAAAAAGAGTTGGCGTAATGATAAAACTAGGAATGGCTTTAGCACTTGCAAAAGAAATAGACGGACAAGTTTACAGAAACACAGAATTAAAAACATTAGGGTGGAACCAAATGGACCACTACATAAAAGCAAGAAGATAAAAAAAGAAAACTAATTCTTAGATGCTAGCTTAACATCTCCTTCTTGAACAGTTTTCCTTCCAGAATGTTTAGCAATCCTTGATGCTTTTGTTGCAATATTCTCTGCAAATTCTTGAATTACATCTACCATTGCATCTACTGCATCCGCACTTACTCGTTTAGCACCCGCATCTAGAATAATTCTAGCCACCGGAGCCTTTGGAACTACTCCAACTTTTCTCGTTGCCATGATAATACCCCCATAACGGTTGTAACCTTTACTAAACATCCAAGAAACGCTCTTTATAAACTTTTCTGTGAGAAACAAGCTCTTTAGCCTCTAAAAAGCAAGAAAAGCAATAAACAAGCCCCAAAACAAAATTCAACAAAAAGAGTTACAAAAATTTATATAAGAACTCTATAAAAGAAATCAACATGGTTTACAAAGATATCGTACGAAAATTCGCATTAGAAAACGCTTCAAAGTTCAACGGTAAAGCCAACCCTGGAAAAATTATTGGCAAAGTTATTGGAGAGAATCCAGAGTTTAAAGATAAACTAAAAGATATCAAACAAGATATTCTAGACATAGTAAACGAAGTAAACAAATTATCCGTAGAAGAACAAATTGAAGAACTAAAAAGAATCGCACCAGAACTACTAGAAAAGAAACCGGTAGAAAAGAAAACGGATCTTAAAGATTTAGAGAACGCAGAAGATGGTAAAGTAGTGATGCGTTTTGAGCCTTCTCCCTCAGGCCCAATGCACATAGGACATTCTTACGTATTTGGCTTAAACTATCTTTATGCAAAAAAATACAACGGAAAATTAATCTTAAGAATATCAGATACTAATCCTGAGAATATTTACGAACCTTCTTACAACTTAATCAAAGAAGATGGTGCTTGGTTAACCAACCACAGTATTACAGAGTTCATGATTCAATCAGAAAGGTTACAACTATACTACGATTACGCTTTAAAGTTAATAGAAGAAGGACACGCATACATTTGTGAGTGTGACTCAGAAGAATTCAGATCATTAATACAGAAATGCGAGCCATGCCCTTGCAGAGAACTTCCGATAGAAGAACAATCAAAACGTTGGAGAAAAATGTTTGAGGGATACGCAGAAGGAGATGCAGTTTTTAGAATTAAAACCGACATCAAAGATAAGAATCCTGCAATGAGAGACTTCCCCGCATTAAGAATCAACGAATCAGAACATCCTAAACAAGGTAAAAAGTTTAGAGTTTGGCCTTTGATGAATTTCTCAGTAGCTATCGACGATGCAGAATCCGGCGTTACACACACACTAAGAGGTAAAGATCACGCAGACAATGCAAAAAGACAAGCAATTATACACGAATACCTTAATCACAAGACTCCAATTGCAATCTCAGTTGGAAGAATAAACTTCGAAGGATTTCCAGTTTCATGTTCAAAAACCAAACCATTAATTGAAGATGGCACATATTCTGGTTGGGATGACATTAGAATTCCATTCTTACCTGCATTAAAACGCAGAGGCATACAACCTGAAGCACTATTAAGATACTGTATAGAAGTTGGTGTAACAAGAAACGATAAATCTGTACATATTGATGAGTTCTTTAAAACAATTCACGCATTTAACAAAGAGATTATTGATCCTAACGCTAACAGATACTTCTTTGTTGCAGATCCTGTTAAAATAACAATACAAGACGCACCAAATAAAACAGTAGAAATGGATCTACATCCTGACAATAAGAAAAGTGGTAGAACATTCAATTGTAAAGATTCATACTTCATAGCTAAAGAAGATTATAACTGTATACAAGATGGCGAAGAAGTAAGATTAAGAGATTGCTTAAACTTCAAGAAACAAGGAGAAGAGTTCATCTATACGTCATCCGAACATGATAAATTCTCAGGAAAGAAGCTAATACATTGGATACCTGAAGAAGAAAACTATCATGAAGCAGAAGTATTAATGCACAACAACACAACTGTTAAAGGAATTGTAGAAAGAGAAATCGAGAAGCTCCAAGACGGCGGAGTTTGCCAATTTGAACGTTTCGGCTTTGTAAGATTAGATTCTTCTGATCAAAACCACTACAAATTATGGTTTACCCATAAGTAACGAATTCTGGCATTTTAGCGCTTGAAACCCCTAAATTATAGAAAGGTTTATATAGTAGCAAATGGTTAAACAGGCCATACGCGTAATATTCATGCGTTATAGAAGATATGAGGTGGTTATACCATGAGTTTAGTAGTAAAAGCAAAAATAAAAGACGTAGCAAAAGGCCATAATGTTGCAGGAGACTTCGCAGAAGCACTTAGTGACAAAGTAAAGTCCTTAATTGATGACGCTGTTAAAAGAGCAGATGGAAACGGTAGAAGAACTGTAATGGCAAAAGATGTTGCACATTTCTTCGGTGCTGGTAAAGCTGCTGAAAACCTAGTTGTTAAAGCTGCAGTTAAAGATTCAATCAAAGGCGCAAATGTAGCTGGAGATCTTGCAGAAGCTCTAAATAACGTTGCAAACTGGCTTGTAAAAGTTGCTTGCGAAAGAGCAGACGCTAACGGCAGAAAAACTGTTATGGCTAAAGACTTGTAATTAAGTCTTTTTTTCTTTTCTTTTTTCTATTTCTTAAGAATTACTTGTTCTATCTAACAAAAACACATATAAACAATATTACAAAACCTAACAACATGAAAATACTTGTAGGTTCTAAGAATCCAGTAAAGATTGAATCTGTTAAGGAAGCATTTGCTAAATTATACGAGAATATAGAAGTAGAAGGCATTAGCGTCGAATCTAACGTTCCGGATCAACCGCTAAACAAAGAAACATTTGAAGGCGCAAGAAACAGAGCTTTAGAATTAAGAAAACTACAATCTGATGCAGACTTTTTCGTAGGCATAGAAGGCGGAATTGCAGATATCTGCGGAACATGGTTCTCATTCGGTGCAGTACACATCATAAATAAAGATGGAAAAGAAGGAAAAGGTACATCTCCGCACTTTCTACTACCAGATAAAGTAATCAAGAGACTTCAACAACGAGAAGAGCTAGGCATCATCATGGACGAGATCACTAAAGAATCTAACACCAAACAAAAAGGAGGAGCAATCGGATTCTTTACAAACGGGGTAATGACCAGAAAAGAGCTATATGTTGGCGGAATAATTACCGCATTAATCCCATTTCAACATCCAAACTTATTCTAGACACTGGTCACTGGACAAACCCGTGTGAGCTTTTTAAACTATTTACACTCTCAATTCTATATGGACGTATTAGAAAAAGTAAAGATTCTAGGTGATGCAGGAAAATGGGATGCTTGTGCCAGTTCAGCATCAAATAGAAAAGTCACGACCAAAGACAGAATAGGAGATGCCTCCGCATGCGGTATCTGTCATTCATTCACAGAAAACGGAAGATGCATATCCTTATTCAAAACATTAATGACAAACAGTTGTAAATTCGATTGTAAATACTGCCAAAACTCAACACATTGCGAAAGAAAAAAAACCACACAATACAAACCTGAAGAACTCGCAAAAGTATTCATGAATCTTTACGTAAAGAATTACGTAGAAGGATTATTTCTATCATCAGGTATTGTAAAGAACCCAGATGAAACTACAGAAAACATGCTTGAAGCTATTAATCTTATAAGAAACAAATACAAATTTCAAGGCTATGTACATTTCAAAGTATTACCTGGAACAAACCGAGACTTAATCAAACAAGCTAATGAAACAGCAGACAGATTATCAATAAACTTAGAAGCACCTAATCACTCTAGACTAAGCGAAATAAGCGACATTAAAGATTACAAAATTGACATTCTAAGAAGACAATCATACATTAAACATCTAAACCCCGTAGCTGGACAAACAACCCAACTAGTAGTTGGAGGAAGTGATGAAACAGATTATGAAATTCTGAAAATGATAGACTGGGAATATGAAAATATGAAATTAAAACGAGCATACTATTCGGCCTTCACCCCAATTCAGAAAACCCCATTAGAATTCAAAGACAAGACCCCATTACAAAGAGAACACAAACTCTACCAAGTTGATTTCATGATGAGACAATACGATATTAAACTTAGAGAATTCAGAGACATAATGGCAAACGGAGATTTACCAAAAGGCGATCCAAAAGTACATCTTGCAAGAGAACGGTTTGACAAACCAATAGACATTAACGAAGCTTGCTACGAAGATGTAATCAGAATCCCAGGCATAGGACCGCAAGGGGCACAAAAGATAATGTCACTACAACATACAGGACAAAAAATAACAAAAAGAATACAACTTCATTCTATGGGAATAGTGCTCAAGAGAGCAGAACCATTCATCAAAATAAACGGACATTCACAACAAACACTAACAGCATACTAAAATGAAACATATTAATCCAAAAATCGCAGATCTATTCGATGCAGCACACAGACATAAAGAATATTCTCAAGAACTTCTAAGTTCAGTTATGCAACAAGATTATAATCTAGTAAAAAACAATGCAACCCCTGAAGCCAAGAAGTTATTCAGAATGCAAAGCGGCGTACTAAAGTATTTTCACCTCAAAAGATGCTTCATGCGCTTAGAATTCTCAAAACACGGCATACTATATTGTAAGACAGAACTAGAACACAAAGTTGTTGACATGCTTCTTAGCTTCTTCCACAAACGATTTCCAATATTTCACATCGCAATCCAATACAAAGACAAAACCTATGTTATTAACACCAAAGGCCAAATGCAGATAGTAAAAGCCAATATGAATGATACAATAAAACAGTTAGAACGAAAACTACCACTTAATGATCTTCTCTCAGATCTAGATATGGAAGAAAGCCTATGGGAAGACTACTACAACTCTCAATATATTAAAGAAAGAAGAAATGTAAAACTAATGAATCAGATGATGCCTTTAAAATACAGAGATCAAGATCACATAGAATCAACAGTTGTTAAAAGATGTCAAAAACTCACAGACTTCATGTAATAAGGTTAATTAAAAAAGAAAAAATCAGATCTGTTCCCAGATCTCTTCACCGTCAGAATCAAAGTAGTGCAGTCCTAAAGATGACAGAACATCGCCATTCTCATCAAAGCTAACAGTACCCGCAGCACCCTCCCAGTCTTCAACAGAGTAAAGAAAGTTCTTAAGGCACTCTACTTCATCTCCACTACAACTTTCGATTGCATCTTTAATCAAATACAAAGCGTCATAGGAACTAGCCACAAAGAAGTAATCAGTTTGCGGATTCTGTTCATACTTTGTATTATATTCTTGAAGCATCTTCGCAGTTTGCCATCTTGCAGGATCAACATACGGCCCAACAGTAAATGCACCCGCAGACAATCCATTAGTTTCATCAAAAACCTTTTGGTTTGCACCAACAACGTTAGCTATAAGTTCATATTCATCTAACATTCCCAGTTCAGCCAATTGCCTATAGTACAAGATTGCATCATCCTCACCATGAGATGAAAAAAGTATTGCATCCACCCCACTCTCACTTATCTTCAACAATCTCGATCTAAAATCAGTCTCATCCGAATAATATGCCTGCACAGTCACAATCTCTCCGCCAAGGTCTTCAAAACTTTTTGCAAAAGATAGATACACAGACATTGGAAAGTCTAATTGCTCATAAACCACAGCAACACTCCGTACGCCCTTAACATTGTAAGCATACTCTGCTAATCTAAACGCATAGTAATCACTTGAAGGCATATTTCTAAAACTGTAATCTCCAGAGTCAGTAAAATCCTTCGAAGAAGTTATTGATGCAAACTGTAAAATTTTATTATCATTTGCAATAGGCGCAATAGCTAAACTTTCAGTACTACAGTGCCCGCCAAGTATTACATTAACATCATCCATATGTATTAATTTATTAGCTGTATTAAATTTTTTTTCTACCTTAGATACAAATTTTTTAACTTCATTATAGTTGACCACACTAGAGTCAGCATGAGCATACCTTGCGTTCCAATTAGTTATTAATGATTCAAGTTCTATATCTAAACTTACATAAGCAATCACAATCTGAGTAGTGCTTGGATTTTGAATCGAATCTCTTATAGTGCCAATAGTTTCTAGCTTGGGAGTATTCGCACTTGACAAC
>Ga0209042_1000297_pt1 | contig 58058 bp, 30 predicted proteins | sample SaaInlV_200m_DNA_6_FD_184649 | JGI IMG/M metagenome (GOLD analysis project Ga0209042, IMG submission 184649) | Marine microbial communities from expanding oxygen minimum zones in the Saanich Inlet - SI037_S2LV_200m_DNA (SPAdes) (version 2) | ecosystem: Environmental > Aquatic > Marine >... | reverse complement strand
CATTAGCACATTAGATAATAGCATTTTCCTTGCCAGCTGTACAAGCGCGACAATACATAACAACTCCTTATATGCGTATAGAGATAGTGCATTCCACATTAGTTCAACATTTGAAGAAGATTTTGATCATACCGTTAGTAGTAGTAACCTAGTACACGGACTTCCAATAAATTATACATTCAATGGGCATAACGAGATATATACTGGAATGAATAACGAATTTGGTTTAGTGATTGTAACGTGGTCAGATAATTTCACAATAAACAACAGCAACATCTCTTCTAATGGTCTTAGAGTTTACTGGAATGATAACTTGACTATTATTAACAGCAATATTAATACAACCAGTAACGATGCGATACGTCTTTATGAGAGTGATAACATAAATATATTAAATAATTACATAGAATCAAACTGTACTAACTGTGAATCTCTTATGTTAGAGGGTGAGAATAATGCAACAATATCAAATAATAACATAATCGCCAGAGACGGAGATTCTTACAATATTGGATTCGATGAAGCATGTACAGATAACATCATATCTAACAATACAATAAGTCACCCTGAATCTGGTAAATCATCATTATATCTTTATGGAACAAACGATAATATAATAGATTCAAACACAATAAACTCTGCAAGTTCACCTATAAGTTTAGCACTCTCTTCTTCAGGGAATTTGGTGCAAAACAACTCTCTAACTTGTGGGGAAGACTGCATTATTATTCTTGGCGATTCTGAAAATAACATCCTAGTTAATAACAACATGTCTTTACTAGGGACTGGCTATAAAGCAATTGATGACAGCACTGGAGGATCATTCTATAACACTGTAGTATATAACAACTCATACAGTCAAATACTTTGGAACAAAACAGATTTAGATACATCAATCAATCTTTCAGTTGAAGAAACCATTTTCCTAGAAAACAATTTGGCGGGTTTAATTGATGACTCTGATGCAGAATACCTAAACACCTCTGCACAACTTGAGTTTAAAGGATTAAGCTATTCCGTAGATCCATTCCTCCTTAAAAACGGCGTAAGATGCGACAATTCATCTATCTGCAACACATCATACTCTGGATCGAATCTATACGCTAACGTATCATCATTCAGTAATTATTCCACAAGAGCAAGCTCGCCCTATGTAACGCTAATCCAGCCAACAGATAACTACAACAACGACTCAAGTGAGTCTATTAATATTAACTTTACATGCAATGTCACAGATGAGACGAGATTAGATAATCTAACTTTATTCATATGGAACCGCACAGGCGGAGTTAATTATACTAACACAACAACGATCAACGGAACAGAAAACTCTTCAAGTTGGAACAGAAGTATAATCAGAGGAAATTACACCTGGAATTGTCTTGCTTACGATAATCACTCACAGGCATCTTGGGCGGATTCAAATTATTCAATAACTCTAAACTTCACATATGCTTCCTCAACATTAGCTATAGACATATTAAGTCCCACAACGGATATTGAGGCAGAACAAAACGCTATGTTTAATGTATCAATCAGAGTTACTTGTGAGGGTAACGAAAGCTGTACTAATGTAAACGCAACTCTAGATCCATTCATAACAACCAATGCGGTATATGAAATTCAAGACGCATCTCTACCAACCAGCCAAACACCAATACTTAATTCATCATCATTAACAAACACAACTAACGAAAACTTAACTGTTTACTATTATGAAGGTTCTGGAAACACTTCGATAATTGATTGGCGAATAGACGGAAACTCAATCGCAGTACTTAACATGCCTTTCGAAGCTGACGGTAATCAGAATGCTACAGACTACTCTACTTATGAAAACAACGGAACTGTGCACAACGCAACCTGGATTTCAACTGGCGGTCACAATAACTCTGGAGCATATACTTTTGATGGTGATTGGGATTACATTGACGCAGGATCTAATGAATCACTAAATCCAACAGATGAAATAACTCTGATGGCATGGATTAAATCCGATAGCGAAGGATATGTTATTGTAAAAGATCCTGCGGAAACGGCAATCATCTACGCCGAAGATGTAACGTACGGAACTTGTTATTTTGATTCTTCAAGTAAGAATGACAATTATATTGTTTCTGCTAATACGGGTTATAGGGGTGCTGCGAAATTTGATTTAAGTACACTATCTTCAGAAAGCTCTATAATTAGTGTATCTTTCTATGCGGCTCCATACAGTTGTCTTCCAAATCACGATTTAGATATATTTGAGATGTCATACGATCCGATAACTGCCAGCGCAAGCAATCTTTGGGCTGACGCAAGAGATGGAACTCAGTATGTTGTAGATGGAATTGCTTTAGATAATAATCAAGGTTGTGTTGGAAGTACAATGACCAGTACTGATCTTGGAAGTGCTGCTGCCGCAGATCTGGAGCAAGCAATATCTTCTCCGGGTTGGTTTGCAATAGGTACCTCTAGTGATAATACTGCAACTTATGCCTATTTTAATGGTCATGCTACAAGTTATGAACCCTATCTGAATATAACCTATTCAACAGGCAAGGATGTTCCGTTCTCATTAAGTACAATGAATGGCGGAGAGTTCTTGATTAAAGAAAGCAACACAGAATACATCGCGAGGACTGATGGAGACTTAAATGATGGTCAATGGCATCATTTAGCAGCAACATTCAATGGTTCGTTGATGAGTCTATACATAGATGGACAACTGAATGCAACAAACAACAGCTACTCTGGCGCAATACCTTCAAACAGCGACCCTTTATGGATTGGTAGACATTATGATCCTGATAATACTAGTAATTTCTTTAATGGGACCATTGATGAAGTAAAAATATTTGATAGAACATTAAGTGCACAACAAATACTTACACTATACAACAACCAAACAGATTTGATTATATCTGAAGAAACAGTATTAGGAGAAACATGGCAAGCATGCGTAACACCAAACAATGGCACAAACAACGGCGAGACGGAATGTAGTAACAACTTATCAATACCTATAGGTGTTTTATCAAGTATACAACTTACGCCATCTTCAGATACTAACGTAACGCAAAACGAAACATTCACTTTCAGAACAAGAGTAACATGTTCACAAGAGGATTGCGGAAACATCAGCGCCACTCTTGACCCTGAAGCAATAACCATTGCCTTCGATGATTTTGAATCAGAAACACTTTCGCCTAATCCTGCATGCCAGCAAAGTCAAGATTTAGAATATTCATTCTGGGACAATGTAGCAACAGATTTCTCCGACTGGTTTGTTGATGAAGCCGGAACAAGCTCAGGATCAACCGGAACAACAATAGATCATACGCTAGGGACTACTTCAGGAAATTATATTTATTTTGAAACTAGTAGTCCTTGTTATAGCAATAAAGAAGCAATTCTATTAAGTAGAGAGATTGACTTTGATAATTACTCAAACGAGCAAATAACTTTCTGGTACCATATGTATGGGGCAAGTATGGGTACACTCTATTTAGAAGAAAACAGCACAAGTTCTTGGATAGAATTGTGGTCTTTATCCGGCAATCAAGGAGATACGTGGTATAACAAAACAGTGAGTCTCTTGAATATATCGGGAAATGCAAATCTTAGATTCAGAGGATACAGTGGAACAAGTTATACTGGCGACATGACCCTTGACGACATAAACATCTCAGCATATTCTGGTTCAGCCAAAGGCGGAGTTGTTCCCAACGGCTCAGGTTCACCATTCCACACAACTATTGCAAATCCTAGAAACTTAACAACAGACTCTTGTTTAGAAAGTATGCATGCAGGAGAATCTTGTGATATAACATGGTATGTAAATGCCACAGGACAACTAAACACAACACATACTTTTTTTGTAATATTTGAATCTAGTCTAGAAAATGTTGATGGCATTAACAGTACTTCTTTGAATATAACTATTTCCAACGGTTCATCTTCCCCTACAACGCCCACACAGACAGAGAGTGACGGTTCGCAAGGAACAGATCTCTCAAGCTACAACGAAAACACCATACAAAACGTAACGCAGTTCATTTGGCATAAGAACAATACTGGAAAAATAAAATGGAACGTTCCATTAAATCTAAGCAACAACAGAATAGGAGACGATAACAACTTAGACAACGATATTAATTTTGGAACAAACTTTGTTTCTGTTCAATCATCCACACCAGCATTCACGGGAACATCTGCCAACATAACTTTTGAGAATGTATTGTGTAGATATTGTGACGATACACATGTAATGTATGCTTCTGGTTTCCACTCAACTAAATCCGAGATATTATCTTCAGGAAATCTGTGTGGTGCAAACTGTAACAACTTCGTGTGTGAGGGTGGTACATATGGTAATTGTACATTCACCATATCCTCATTTACTGGATACGCATACGGTGGCAATGCTAATCTAACTATAGACGCCAATGACCCTGTGAATACAGGAAACGCACTAACATTCAACGCAACATACGTTAATGCTTCTTCGGGAGAGAACATAACTGGAGCAGACTGTAACTTGTCTTTAGACAATGGTAGTTCTTATGCAATGACTGAAGTTACTGGCTACTATGAATATAATCTAACGTTCATGGTAACTGATACTTACGATTATAACGTAACTTGTAACAAAACAGGATTCTCTGAACTAGTCGCCAACGACACATTCACAATAACTAGCAAAGGAGTTATTCCTGAAGATGCAGGAAATCCATTCTATACTAATGGCTCTAATCCTGTAACACCTACTAATTTATCTTGTCTACAAAACATGGCGAACGGATCCAGCTGCAATATCACTTGGTGGGTCAATGCAACCGGAGATCCTGGAAACTCGTATGTATTCTTTGCATTTGCAAACTACAGTGAAGACTCGGACATTTCTGATACATTTATTGTTAACATAACTAGTCCTCCTGAACCATATACTGGCTGTATTAATCTAACTGATACAAACACATACCAAAACAAAGTAGTCAACACAACCGACGGGTATTACATCAACGACTCCGTAACTCTTTGCCAAGACATTTATCATAGAAACGCGACTATGATTGTAATTAACAATTCAGATTTAACTTTAGACTGTAATGGTTCAACCTTAAACTTTTCAACCGAAGCTACTCTTGGATACGGCATTAATAATTCCGCAGGCCATAACAATGTTTCAATAATGAATTGCATAATAACTGAAGCTAGTGGGCCCGATGGTGGTATTAATATGGGGATTTATGCACTTAATACGAGTTATAATGCGTTTTATAATAACACAATATCAATAGTAAGTGCCCCCGCCTATGGAATGATCCTTTATGGAGATTACTTCAACATAACTCGAAATAATATATCAACATCCTTCTGGACAGAATACGCCCTCGTCTTAATTAATGTGAATCATTCCTTAGTGGATCAGAACACAATCTCCGTGGAAGATACGTTATCATCCGGAATTTCAATACATGGTGCAACAAACACTACAATCTCGAGTAATGCCGTGACAACGCAACAAGATAACGCAAATGGGTTGGAGTTTGGTTGTGCTAATAATTGTGATTTACTTAATATTGAAAATAACATCGTCACTACTTCAGGAACGCTTTCAGATCCTATTTCCTTAGAAACTTTTGGAGCTATGACCAACTGTACATTCAATAACAACACACTGATAGCAACAGATTCTGGTTCAAAAGCCATAGACATTCAATTAGCTGATGCAAACAATAATACTTTCATAAACAATAACTTATCTGCAACCGGCGCACTAACATTATATGATGGTTCAACAGGAAACAACACACTAATTTACAATAACAGTCACGCAGAGATATCCTGGACCTCGACAAATCTAACAACTGCAACAAACCTATCTATTAACTCATCAATCTTCCTAGAAAACAACTTAGCAGGTCTAACAACATCAAGCAATAATCTTGAACTTAACAACACGGCAACCATAACTCTAAAATCTGTTGCAGGACTATCATCGCCATCAACACAAAGAAACGGACAAGAGTGCGGAGCAATATGTTCTGCCGTAACCGACTTAGGATCAAACAATTACAGATTTAACGTGAGTGAATTCTCAAACTATAGTCTTGCTGGTGCGGGGGAATCTTGCGTCAACTTATCCAATACAAACACATATCAAAATAAAGTAGTCAACGTCTCTGGCACTTACTTCATAAATGACGATACAATTCTTTGTCAAGACACCTACATAGTAAACGGTACTGCGATAATCATAAACGCTTCAAATATAGAATTAGACTGTAATGGTACGACAATAAACTATTCAGGAGGGGGAGAGTTTGGATACGGCATAAATGTTACAAATCACAACAACACAATAATCAGAAACTGTTTGCTTAATCCTAATGTTCAAGTTGCCGACACGATTGGAGTCTATATTTCTGAAGACTTGAATTGCTTAATAGATAATAACACAGTCACAGAATCAGATAATAATGCAGATGGAATCTACATCTCATCATCTAACTGTACTATTTCGAATAACATTATTTCTACTTCTGTATGGGGTACCGGAACCGCTTTAACGCTTGCAGACGCAGATAATTCAACAGTAATAAATAATGCGATCTCGGAAAATTCAATAGCCAGTTATGGGATTTACATATACAACACGGATTCCACGAGATTTATAAACAATTCAATGTTTGCAGAATATGACACAATATTAATCGCATCAAGCACCAACATAACATTACGGAACAACACCCTGGATAGTGACGACGACCAGTCTATTACTCTGAATGGGGATCAGATATCGCATTTTAATCACACAATAGCCCCCAGCAACACCATAGATGGCAAGCCTATTAATTACACATTTAATGCTCACAACACGGAATATGCAGGCATAAATAATGATTATGGTGAATTTATTCTTGCGTGGTCTAACAACGTAACGATTCAAAACAGCAATTTTTCAGATGAAGGATTGTACGTAATACGGAGTAATAATTTTACACTGTACAATACAAATATCAATACAACGGGCGGAGATGCTCTTGACCTTTACTATAGTGATTATGCAAACATCTCAAACATCGTGATGGACACCACATGTCAAAATTGTCAGGGATTAAACGCAGAATACTGCGATTTCGCAAACATTGCTCACAATTCTCTGAGTGCAAACCATTCCGTCTTATTGTTAGGTTATTCCAACGACGCTACGATCTTTAACAATTCAATTAATAAACCTCTTGGCACCTGGGGTCTGCACATCAGTGCAGGAGAGAGAAACGAGATATTAATGAACACGATCAACGCATCAGGAGATGCTGTAAGGCTAATAATAAATGCAAATAACAACGTGTTATCTAATAACACAATCTATTGTGCAGATGATTGCATAATAATTAGTGCTTTATCTGGGAACAATAAACTAATTAACAACAACTTATATGAATCGGGAAGCGGATCTACGATAGAAGACACTAGCGGAGGCTCCTACCGTAATATTCTCATATACAACAACTCACTTGGTCAAATATACTGGAACCAAACAGACATAAGCTCCGATGTTAATCTATCAATAGGGGAAAACATATTTATAAACACAAATTTGGTAGGACTAATAGGCAACCCTGATGTGGGACAACTAAACACTTCTGCCATAATAGAGATAAGAAACTTAGAATATTTGCAAACGCCATATTTACTAAAGAATGGTATAAGATGCGATAACACATCTGCGTGTAACATATCTTGGAATGGATCTACTCTTGTTGCAAACGTATCTTCATTCAGCAACTACACTACATCCGGCAACAGTACGCCTGAATCTTGCGTCAATTTATCCGACGACTCAACATGGCAAGGAAAGATAACAAATGTTTCTGACACTTTATACATTAATGATGGAATGACTCTCTGTGGAGGAACATACAATTCTACTTTACTCTACGAGCCAACGATAGTAATCAATGCATCAGATATTACTTTCGATTGTGGTGGAACAATAATAAACGGACCAGGTGGAGATGGGGACGGAACTTATGGAATCAGAATTTCGGAAACAAATGTCAACATCCGTAATTGTACATTAGAATATTTCCAATATGGTTTAGCGACATATGTTGCCAACAACAGCGTAATTGAAGATAGCGAGATGAGATTCTGTAATTATGGTGTGTTTTTGAATTCAGATGCTGACAATATAACAGTGAGAGACAATTACATCTACAACAATTCGTACATAGGTATTAGATCTTGGGCCAATGGAGTTCTTTCACCAATTAATATAATAAATAATACAATACAAGATAACACTTACTGGGACTTTTATATTTATTATAATATCGGAGGAAGTGGTTGTGGTTATCTGAATGTTATTAACAATACAGGTTCCGGAAATCGGCCGATATACTTTGCTAATAGCGAAGTGCATATAGAAAATGCGGAATATTCTCAAGTTACTCTTTGTAATGCAGATGGTTCGACACTTAACAACATAACTGTGAGGGGTTCGGATGATCTATTAAACAACGGATTACAATCTCACACGTCTGATAATATAAATATAACAAACTCTAATTCCTCAGATAATTATCTTGGGGTATTGGTCTATCTCAGCACTGATGTTATATTAGAAAATAATACAATTAATGGCAATGGTAATGGAGCAACAGCGTGGATTACTAATCGTGAAGGTACTGGTGTCAATCTCGAGGATTCTTCTGCAGTAACACTATATAACAATACCATCACCAATAATAGTGGATATGGTTTGTACTTAAACGACATGGCAACATCTAACATAAGCACTAACGCCATACAAGAGAACGTAATGTTTGATGTGCGTGTAAGGGCAACAGCTGATGCATATTGTAACAATAATTTTGAAAATAACTTTGGATCTGGTAACAGATGGCTTAATTATTCAAACTCCCCGGTTAACTGGGATGATGTGACTGCATCAGAAATCATACTTTGTAATGCAGATAATTCTGTATTAAACAACATTACTGTTTTAGGATCAGACTCAATAGATAATAACTATATCACTTTAATCAGAACAGATGGCGCCACAATAAACGATACAACCTCATCAGATAATTACTATGGTATATACATGGATGAAGAAAGCAGCTCAAATATATTATCTAACCTATACATCTCCGAAAACTTACAAGGGGGAATCTATTGGGATGTCGGCGGAGGTTGTGATCATAATCGTATATTGCGATCTGAATTCGTAAACAACACCATATTTGGTGTGTTCATTAGAGATACAAATAACTCTATTTCACAATCTCAATTTAGTAGGGATGGTGTGGGTATCTATGGGGACGAAAATGGAATACTTGGTAGCAACTTCACAAACAGTGTAATATCTGTGAGAGGGAACAATAATCAAATAACTTATAACACAATCAATGTAACCAGCCTATTTTCTGATCCAACTTACGGAGTTCTACAGTTTACTCCGACTAGTAGTGGTAATAATATTTCTGGAAACATCATATACAATGCAGACCCTGAGAACACCATTTCAACATATGGTGCTGTAAGTAATACTATTTCACACAACGAAATAACTGGAAACTACTCCGCCATAGCCGGTATCTGGCTAGGAGATAACTCTGAATCTAACATTTTAATGGACAACGAAATATCTGGTCAGACTTACGGACTTATGGTTTATGAAGATGCAGTTTATAACAACATATCAGATTCAACAATTTACAACAATACCGACATAGGTATATATTTATTTGGTTGGATTGGTCATTATCCCGACGGGAATATATTTGAAAATATAACTGTCTACAACTCATCATCATATTTAGAATTTGAAAGTAGCGGTGGTACATTCACTGGAGAAAATAACTTTACTGATTTTACTATTTGTGATAATGCAACACACGGCTGTATTAGTTGGGACTTCCTTAACCTAACCTATGCATACATCAACGATAGCAATACAATATTAGACTCCGAATTCGTTTCATTAAACACATCAGAAAGAGGGGCAGAACAACTAAACTTCTCTGCAAACATATCTATATCAACTTCAACTTGCGAAAACTTAGAGTACTTCAACTTATCTGGCTTCCCTGAAAACAGATCTATAATTACCATAGCAGGAACCACCTTTACACCCTCATACACAAACTGTTCTGGAAACTTAGCAACATTCTCTGTAGATCACTTCTCTGGCTACACCGTCGATGAAGCTCCTGGCGGAGACTCTTGCGTTAACTTATCAAATCCATCAACATACCAGGGTAAAGTAGTTAATGTTTCTGATGAATTCTACGTTAATGATGACATAACATTATGTCAAGGAACTTATACTACAACAGATGATATGATCTACGTTAACTCAAGCAATATTAATGTAGATTGTAATGGTGCAACACTTATCGGTGATCAAGGATTCCAGAGAAGCGGATTTGAAATTTCTTATAAAACAAATGTTAGTGCAACAAACTGCATCATAACAAATTTTTCAAGAGGTTTGAGTGTATCGGCTGATTCCGATATACGTGTGATTAACAACACACTACAAGAGAATGTTCAATATGACCTTTATGTATTTCCTACTGATACTTCAGAATGCGCTCTAACTATTGAAAACAATACTGGTTCGGGAAATCTTCCTATTTATTATGCAAATAGTTCTGTAACTTGGCAGGATCTGAATGCATCAGAGATCATACTTTGTAATGCCGATAACTCGATTTTAGATAACATATCAATTAACGGCTCTAGCACTTTTACTAACAATGGCCTCTACATGTTTTTTACAGATGACTCTTTAATCACCAACTCTACAATAATAGACACCGATTATGGAGTTTACTTGAGAAATTTCAATAATATTAGTTTAGTTAACAATACAATTTCTGGTGATGGAGCTGGCGGTATCCTCATGAACTCTGGATCGAATGTCAGTATACTTCAAAACAATATTTCCTCATATTTGGAAGGTTTACGAGTTTATTCTAGTGCAGAGAATGTAACGATTTCCGATAATATATTATCTAGCAACGGCCGAGGCATTCGTTCAGAAGATGCAAGGTCGAGTGTTTGTTTAATATCTAATAATATCATCTCTAGTTATTCTACTGCTGGAATAAGCTTAACAGATGCGAATAATCACCTTATCACAAATAATTCAATTTATTCTTCTGATGGTGCTGCAAATGCTATGAGTTTTTCTAGGTCATCTAATAATACTTTAATTGGCAACAATATTGACGATTCTTATGGGGGTCTGTCTTTCAGTGGAGCCTCACATAATAATACCTTACAGAACAATACCATATCTAATGTAAGTTCTACAGGCATGGCTTTAGATTTTGCTCAGTCCTCTGGAATATATCCTGAGAATAACTTATTTGATAACTTAACTATTTATGCATATCAAGGCTTGCCAGCTAATGGATATATTAAAACATACGGAACTTTAACTAGCGATAATAACTTTACAAATCTTCGTATTTGTGAAGATACAACGAACGCAGGTTGCATCACTTGGGATTTCTTAAACATATCTGAAGCTGATCTTACTGATGATAACTTAATGCTAGATGGAGATTTTGTTTCATTAAACACATCTGATGTCAACGCAACACAATTTAACAAATCTGCAAATATAACTATAAACACAACCACGTGTGACGGACTAACTTACTACAACGCATCTGGCTTCCCTGAAAACAAAGCAAACATTCTCTCAACAGGGACAACCTTTACTCCCTCCTATTCAACATGCGCAAACAACATCACAACTTTTGCTGTTGATCACTTCTCCGGTTATGCTATTCTGGAGCCTGATGAACCTTTAGGTCCGTGTGTTAATCTCTCAGACCCATCAACATACCGGGGGAAAGTAGTTAATGTTTCTAATGACTTCTATGTTAATGATAATATTGTCCTTTGTCGGGATACCTACGTTACTACTGGCGATATGATAACTATTAATGCAAGTGACATCAACCTAGATTGTAATGGTTCAACTTTGGTTGGGGATCAAGCATTTCAAAAAGACGGAATTTATATTTATTATAAAACGAATGTCAACGTAACTAATTGCACTGTAACAAACTTTTCAAGAGGTATTACTACTCATAACTCTAATATTAAATTAACAAACAATACATTGCAAGATAACATTTACCAGGATGTTCTTTTTGTAGCTGGCGACACCTCGTATTGTAATAACATTATAGAAAATAACACTGGTTCTGGTAATCTTCCAATTTATTATGCGAATTCTTCGGTGTATTGGAACAATCTTGTTGCTTCTGAGATTATACTGTGTAATGCAGATAACTCTATTCTCACAAACATCACTATGAATGGTTCAGAGGAACTTAAAAATAATTGGTTGTACGCGGCGTACTCAGACAACATATCTATTCATAATTCATCTTTTTCCAATAATTATATGGCTATAGTATCTTCATCAGGAACCAATTGGGATGTTGTGGGGAATTTTATCAACGGTAGCGGAGATTCTGGAATGCAGATTTTTTCATCTGAAAATATAAGTATTACTGGGAATCTTTTTTATGACTCCATATATGGAATTCAGCCAGGGTCATCTTCACAAAACATTACGGTGGCACACAACACCTTTACTGACTGTCAGTACCCCATTAGTTCTAGTAGTGGACTATATTATTCGCTATTTCTTAACAACACCATATTAGAAAATCAAGGAAGGGCCATATCTCTTAATGACGGATCTAATAACCAAATCATAGACAACAACTTGTCAGGAACTAACACCGTCGGATCGATGGGTTTTTGGTTTTCAAATTCGTTCAATAATTCACTAAGAAACAATATAATTTCAAATTATTATTATGGTATGTATCTCAGAGGTACATCGGAAAATAATACCATCAACGACACCCTAATTGATAATAGTTCATATGTTGGGGTTTACTTCACTCAAATTAGTGGCAATTATGCAATAAAAAACAAATTATACAATACAACCATACTTGCGGGTTCTGGTTATATTAAAACCACTGCAACGCTTCCTGATGAGAATAACTTTACGAACTTAGAAATCTGTAAAGATACAACAAATACTGGATGTATCAACTGGGCGTTCCTAAATATTTCATATGCGGATCTAACTAACAATAACTTGTTGCTATACAATGATTTTGTTTCCTTAAATGCTTCAAATGCAACACAATTCAGCAAGTCTGCAAACATAACTATAAACACCAGTTCTTGTGATAACTTGACATACTACAACGCATCTGGCTTTCCTGAGAATAGAACAGAGATCTTAACAACAGGAACAACCTTTACTCCATCCTATTCAACATGTGCAAACAACATCACAACATTCTCTGTAGATCACTTCTCTGGCTATGCTGTGGATGAAGCTTCAGAAGAATCTAACCACTTCATTTTCCGAATAAACACAACAGCCTCGCCACAAAACTTCTCATTCCAAGTAGATGATGCCAGCTTAACTGTTAATTGGGGAGATGGGAACACTACAGATTACAATGGAACTGTATTATTATCGCACAATTATACAACTGCGGGTATCTATAACATTTCGGTAAATGGAACTGCAAGTAGATTATCTTTCTCAAAGTACTATGGTACTTATACGCAACAATGTACGCCCGAACTATTAAACGATATTTTAACACCTGTTTCAGATGGAGTTACTGGAATAATTAGTGCAAGCGAAATGTTCGCATTTACAAACATAACAAATTTTACAGCAACAGACTTCTTCGATATAACTTCACAAAACGTAACTAATCTTGATTTTATGTTTAGTGATGCGGTTAATTTTAATCAAGATCTTAGTGGGTGGAACGTTTCCAATGTGATGACTATGAGCTTTATGTTTAGTAACGCAGACTCCTTTAATGAAAATATAAGCACATGGGACGTTTCTTCTGTTACTGATATGCGATACATGTTCTGGGATGTCGACACTTTTAATCAATCAATTAGTAATTGGGATGTATCTAGTGTCACTCAAATGGATGGATTGTTTTCTGGTGCGGAAGATTTCAATCAAGATCTTGGTGCTTGGAATGTTTCTAATGTCTTAGATATGCAAGCAATGTTTCGTGATACATTATTGTTCAACAACAATATTAGTTCCTGGGATGTCTCTGCTGTCACTAATATGAATTTCATGTTTTACAATGCTCCTTTCAACCAGAGTATTGCTAACTGGGACGTTTCTAATGTTACGACTATGCAATATACTTTTGGTTATTCGGATTTTAATCAGAATATTAGTGCCTGGGATGTTTCTAATGTCATATACATGAGTTACCTGTTTAAAGATTCTGATTTCAATCAAGATCTTGGTGCTTGGAATGTTTCAAATGTTATTAGTATGTCTGGCATGTTTACTAGTGCGCCATTTAATCAAAACATTAGTGCTTGGGATGTATCGAACGTTACAGATATGAGGGGTATGTTTTACAGTACTCCTTTTAATTGGAGTATTGCTAACTGGGATGTTTCTAAAGTAGAAGATATGGAGATTATGTTCTATGGAACCCCATTCAATCAATCTATTAGTGACTGGAATGTATCTTCAGTTACAGATATGAAACAAATGTTCTTTAATTCAGACTTCAATCAAAATATTAGTGGCTGGGATGTATCTTCTGTTCAAGACATGAGTTACATGTTCAGATACTCTGATTTTAACCAAGATATCGGTGCTTGGGATGTTTCCAACGTAACAACAATGACTGCTATGTTAGGATCAACACCTTTCGATCAAAATATTAGTGGCTGGAATGTTTCTTTAGTAACTAACTTTACAGACATGTTTGAGTTTGCAGAATTATCAACGGAAAATTATGACGCTTTACTAACAGGTTGGGCATCTCTGCCTTCTCTTAACTACAATTTGAGTTTCCATGGGGGAACATCACAATATTGCACGGGGGAATCCGATAGAAACAATACTTTGATTGACATGTACAACTGGAGCATTACGGATGGTGGTAAGAATTGTAGCGGACAAGAAGAACAAACCTACTTCATTTTCCAAATAAACACAACAGCTTCACCTCAAAACTTTTCATTCCAAGTAGATGATGCAAACTTGACTGTAAATTGGGGAGATGGAAACACTACAGATTACCGCGGAACCGTATTATTAACACACGAGTATGCAACTGCAGATATTTATAACATTTCGGTAAATGGAACTGCAAGTAGAATAGCATATGATGATGAATGGGATGAAGATGATAATGATCCAACTCCCGGACTTCTGGTTGATATTCTGACTCCGCTCTCGGACGGTGTGAGTGGGTTGACCAGTGCAAGCTATATGTTTGCTAATACCAACGTAACAAATTTTACTAGTGATACTTTCTTTGATGACATATTAAGTAATATAACTGACATGAGTTATATGTTTGTTTCTTCTCCATTTGATCATAACATGAGTGATTGGGACGTTTCTAATGTTACAACCATGCAGGGTATGTTTGCTTACTCTCCGTTCAACCAAGACATTAGTGCCTGGAATGTTTCTAGTGTAACCAACATGGGTGGAATGTTTTCTAATTCCCCATTCAATCAAAGCTTAAACTCTTGGGATGTATCTAATGTTACAGACATGAGTGCAATGTTCTACTTATCTCAATTTGATCAAAATATAAGTAATTGGGATGTTTCAAGTGTAGAAACAATGAGTTCTATGTTCTATAGGACCTGGTCCTATTTCAATCAAGACATCAGTAACTGGAATGTTTCTAGTGTAACTGACATGAGTAGCATGTTTTTTATGTCTGAATTTGATCGGAATATAAGTGGTTGGGATGTTTCTAGTGTAACTGATATGAGTCATATGTTCTATAGCTCTTTATTTAATCAAAGCTTAAACTCTTGGGACGTTTCTAATGTTACGACCATGCAGTCTATGTTTGCTTACTCTAAATTTAATCAAAACATTAGCGCTTGGAATGTTTCTTCCGTTCAGCATATGGGTGAAATGTTTCACTCTACTAAATTAAATTCTCAATTCAATCAAGACATTAGTAATTGGGATGTATCTAGTGTTATATATATGAGTTGGATGTTTCGGGAGTCCTCGTTTAATCAAAGCATTGGTAATTGGAACGTCTCTTCTGTAACAGACATGAGTTATATGTTTAGTGGCTCCGATTTTAATCAAAACATCAGTACATGGAGTGTATCTAATGTTACTAACATGTATCAAATGTTCTATGATGCTCCTTTCAATCAAGATCTAAGTCTTTGGGATGTATCTTCTGTAACTAACATGGGCGGGATGTTTGAGGGAGCACCATTCGATCAAAACATTAGCTCCTGGAATGTTTCCACTGTTACAACCTTTACCAATATGTTTGCTGATGCACAATTATCAACATCCAATTATGATGCATTACTAACAGGTTGGGCGTCATTAGGCTCTTTAAATTACAACCTAAGCTTCCACGCAGGAACATCACAATATTGCACAGGGGAATCCGATAGAAACGATACTTTGATTGGTGTGTATAACTGGAGCATTACGGATGCAGGTAAGAATTGTAGTTTGCCGCCGCAGTCCAGTTCCTGTGTTAACTTATCTGATCCTACAACCTATCAAGATAAAGTTGTAAACACCACGATTGGTTATTATATTAATGACTCAATAACTCTTTGCCAAGACGTTTATCATAGAGACTCAACAGTAATAGTAATAAATAACTCGGATTTAACTCTAGACTGTAATGGATCGACATTAAATTTCTCAACAACAACAAGCCTCGGATATGGTATTAACAATTCCTTTGGTCATAACAATGTTTCAATAATGAATTGTATTATAACTGAAGCCAATGGTCCTGGCGCAGCAATTAATATAGGGATCTATGCTCTAGATGCTGACCACAACACTTTCTATAATAACACAATCTCAATTGTGAGTGGCGCGTATGGGCTAGCGCTCTCTGGAAATTATTTCAATATAACTCAGAATAACATAACAACATCTTTTTGGACAGCATACGCCCTCACTTTAGCTTATGTAAATCATTCCTTAGTGCATCAGAACACAATTTCCGTAGAAGAGACTGTATCTTCAGGAATTTTAATATATGGTGCAACAAATACCACAATATCAAATAATGCTGTGACGACGCAACTAGATAATGCAAATGGGTTGGAGTTTAGTTGTATTAATAATTGTAATTTACTTACTGTAGAAGATAACACTGTCACTACTTCGGGAACGCTTTCAGACCCTATTTCCTTAGAAAATTTCGGGACCGTTACTAATTGTACGTTCGATAACAATACACTAATAGCTACCAACGCAGGTTCTAAAGCTATTGACATTCAGTCAAATAGTGCCGTTGATAATACTTTCATAAATAATAACCTGTCAGCAATCGGGGCATTCACATTATACGACGTTTCAACTGGAAACAACACATTAATCTACAACAGCACTCATGCAGAAATATCTTGGACTCTTAGTAACTTAACAACCGCCACAGATTTAGAAATCAATTCATTAGTCTTCTTAGAATACAACTTAGCAGGACTAGTGACAAGCACAAACAATCTTGAACTAAACAATACTGCAACTATAACTCTTAAATCTGTTTCAGGACTGACATCGCCAACAGTGCAGAGAAATGGGCAAGACTGCGGTGGAGTCTGCTCTGCGGTAGTAGATTTAGGTTCGAACAATTATCAGTTTAATGTAAGTCAATTCTCAAACTACAGCCTTGCAAGCGAAGAAAATGATCTTTTCATTTTCCAAATAAACACAACAGCTTCACCCCAAAACTTCTCATTCCAAGTAGATGATGCAAACTTGACTGTGAATTGGGGGGATGGAAATACTACAAACTACAATGGAACTGTATTATTAAATCACACATTTGCAACTGCAGGTATCTACAATATTTCAGTAAACGGAACCGCAAGTAGAATTGCATTCTCAAAATATTACGATATCTATTCACAAGAAGCCACGCCTGAATTATTGAAAGATATCCTAACTCCCGTCTCAGATGGAGTTACTGGTATAACCAGTGCAAGCGAAATGTTTGCATTTACAAACATAACAAATTTTACAGCAACAGACTTCTTTGACATCACTTCACAAAATGTCACAGACATGCGTTACATGTTTTACACTTCACAATTCAATCAAAACATTAGCGACTGGGATGTTTCTAATGTTACAGACACGAGTATAATGTTTGCGTATACACCATTCAATCAATCTCTAAATGGGTGGGATGTTTCTAATGTTACTACTATGCTTTACATGTTTCGTGATGCAGTTGATTTCAATCAGGATCTTAGTGGGTGGGACGTTTCTAGAGTTATAACGATGAGTAATATGTTCCGTAACGCGGACTCCTTTAATGAAAACATAAGCACATGGAATGTTTCTAACGTAACCGATATGCGATTTATGTTTTTTAGTGCTGATTCCTTTAATCAATCAATAGGTAACTGGGATGTTTCTAACGTTACTCAAATGGATGGGATGTTTTCTTATGCAATTAGTTTTAATCAAGATCTTGATAGTTGGGATGTTTCCTCTGTCGTGGATATGCAGCAGATGTTTAAAGATGCTGATGCTTTTAACAATAACATAAGTACATGGAATGTTTCTAGTGTTACTGATATGAGCAATATGCTCTGGGGAACTGAATTTAATCAATCAATAAACAATTGGGATGTCTCTAATGTTACTGATATGAGTAGTATGTTTAGTTACTCGAATTTTAATCAAAACATTAGTTCCTGGAATGTTTCTTCTGTAACAGATATGAGTCGTATGTTTGAAGGAACACCATTCGATCAGAACTTAAGTGATTGGAATGTTTCTTCTGTAACAGATTTTACTAATTTTCTTCTAACCGCAGAACTATCTACCACTAACTACGATTCTCTACTAACTGGTTGGGCATCATTAGCGCTGAATTACAACTTAAGTTTCCACGGAGGTAACTCACAATATTGTGCAGGAGAAACAGCAAGAAACGATACTTTAATTGATATTTACAACTGGACAATTACTGATGGTGGCAAAAACTGTACCATTCCAGAAGAACCATCTTTCTTTACTTTCCAAATCAACACAACAGCCTCACCCCAAAACTTTTCATTCCAAGTAGATGATGCAGTCAGTTTATTTATTGACTGGGGTGATGGAACAAACAATACTTATACGGGAACAGGAACATTCAAGCACGAATACGCGACAGAAAATGTCTACAATCTCTCCCTTAACGGAACCGCATCAAGAATATCTTTCTATGAAGGAACGCCTGAATTGTTAATAGATATTCTAACTCCAATCTCAAATGGCATCACAGGAATAATTAATGCAGAAAACATGTTTAGGGATACGTTGGTGAGTTCATTTACATCAGAAAATTTCTTTGATGATGTCTCTGGAGATGTCACAAATATGAACTCTATGTTCTATAGTTCAAATTTCAACCAGAACATTAGTGGTTGGGATGTTTCTAGTGTTACATATATGCAATCTATGTTTTTTAACTCTCAATTTAACCAAAGCCTGAACACTTGGAATGTTTCTAATGTTGGTAATATGGCTGGTATGTTCTCTAATTCTCCATTTAATCAAGATATCGGCAATTGGAATGTTTCTAGTGTTGTAGACATGAACGCAATGTTCTCTCTCTCTCCATTCAACCAAAACATTGGTAACTGGGATGTGTCTAGTGTTGCTAATATGAATTGGATGTTTGGTGCATCCAATTTCAATCAGAATATTAGTGCTTGGAATGTCTCCGGTGTTCTTTATATGAGCTATATGTTTTATGATTCTGTCTTTGACCAGAATATTAGTGCTTGGAATGTTTCTAGTGTTATTGATATGTTGGGTATGTTCTATAGTTCAAATTTCAACAAGAACATTAGTAATTGGGATGTTTCTTCTGTAACAGACATGAGCAGTATGTTCCAAAGTTCTTTATTCAATCAAAACATCAGCGAATGGGACGTTTCCACTGTTACAGATATGTCTCTTATGTTCTCTTCTTCCTCATTCAATCAAAGTATCGCGAATTGGAATGTCTCAAATGTGTCAGACATGAATCGTATGTTTATGAGCTCAGATTTTAACCAAGACATTAGTGCCTGGAATGTTTCTTCTGTGGAGAATATGAGTTTTATGTTCACCCAGGCTAGTGATTTTAATCAAAACCTTAGCAGCTGGGACGTTTCTGGCGTAACCGATATGGAGCAAATGTTTTATTACTCGGACTTCAATCAAGATATAGGATCATGGGATGTTTCCTCTGCCACAAGTATGAGGGGTATGTTCCGAGGCACACCATTTGATCAGAACTTAAGTGATTGGAACGTTTCTGGCGTGACTGACTTCACCAGTATGTTCCAAAGCTCAGAACTATCAACATTAAACTATGACAGTTTACTCACCGGCTGGGCGTCATTAGGATCACTTAACTACAACTTAAGTTTCCATGGAGGCAATTCACAATACTGCGATGGAGAATCAGCAAGAAACGATACTTTAATTGATGTATACAATTGGACAATTACTGATGGTGGTAAAAATTGTAGCACTCCTGAAGAATCAAATTACTTTATCTTCCAAATAAACACAACTGCTTCACCCCAAAACTTCTCATTCCAAGTAGATAATTCCAACTTAACTGTAAATTGGGGAGATGGGAACACTACATATTACAACGGAACTGTATTATTAACACATAATTATACAACTGCGGGCATCTATAACATATCATTAAACGGATCAGCAACTAGAATTTCTTTCTACGAAGGATCAGCAGATTTACTTATAGATATCTTAACTCCAATTTCAGATGGTGTGACTGGAATAACAAGTGCTGAAAACATGTTTAGAGAAACAACAGTAGTGAACTTTACTGCGGAAGATTTCTTTGATGATATTTCTAGAAATGTTACAGATATGAGATATATGTTTGCGTGGTCAACATTTAATCAAGATATTAGCGGGTGGAATGTCTCTGCAGTCACAGATATGTTTGCGATGTTTTCTAACGCCAATGATTTCGACCAAGATATTGGTAACTGGGATGTATCGAATGTAACAGATATGAGATATATGTTGGGTGCTAGTGCCTTCAACCAAGATATAGGTGACTGGAACCTCTCTAGTATTATTAATATTAACAAACTATTTTATAATGCCCAATCTTTTAACCAGAATATAAATACATGGGATATTTCAGGCGTTACAAATCTGGAAGCTATGTTTTACAATGCGAATTCTTTCAATCAAAGTCTAAATAATTGGAATGTTAGTACCGTAACTAGTATGAACGGAATGTTTTGGTTCGCGAATTCTTTCAATCAAAGCCTTAATAACTGGGATGTATCAAGCGTTACAGGTATGGATAATATGTTTACTGAAGCCAGTGACTTCAATCAAAACATTAGTGCCTGGAATGTATCGAGCGTTACAACTATGAGGGCTATGTTTTACAATGCAGATTCTTTCAACCAAAATATCAATGATTGGGATGTATCAAGTGTTACTGATATGAGTAGCATGTTTAGTCTTGTAGACTCTTTCAACCAAAGTTTGAATAATTGGAATGTCTCATCTGCTACTTACATGACTGGTATGTTTCAAAGTTCGCTTTTTAATCAAGATATAGGTGATTGGGACGTTTCTTCTGTAATAGATATGCGTTGGATGTTCGCCAATTGCCAATTTGATCAAGATATTGGTACTTGGAATGTTTCAAACACAACAGACTTAGCTAACATGTTTCAACTCTCAGAACTATCAACATTAAACTATGACAGTTTACTCACTGGCTGGGCGTCATTAGGATCACTTAACTACAATTTAAGTTTCCACGGAGGCGATTCACAATACTGCAATGGAGAATCTGCAAGAAACGATACTCTAATTGATTTTTACAATTGGAGTATTACTGACGGTGGTAAGAATTGTAGTGCACATCCTGAATCCGAAAACTACACATTAAACGTAACAATAGACGGAGTAGAATCAACAACATTCAACCAAACAGCTCACCCATACGAAGTAACAATACATGTAGAGAACAATCAAGTGGCGGTTGAAAACGCAACTGTTGCATTAGTAGAACTTTACGGTAACAACATCTTCGCAGCACAAACAAGTTTAGCATTAACTGAAACACTAACAGATGAAAATGGAAATGCAACTTTCATCATTGCTCCAACACATTATCCTACAATAGAAAACTACGCACTTGAAGTAGAACTAATAGTGGATGGTAACATAGAAGCAAATGAATCTTTCACAATAACAAACAATGCAAGTCTTGTATTCACTGACAAGTACTTAACACCCTCAAATTTAGCAGATAATTCAAAGACAACAGTAAACTCTTTGGCCTCAATAGCTGATAGCTTGTTTATATGGACAAACACGCTAGAACAAGCCATACTTTTAAATATGACTGTGTACTCAAATGGTACATACGAGGGTGTACAAACCATACAGACAGGGGCTCCAAACGTCATTAACGTAACTTTGAAGGCTACGAACGGAACTCCAATAGATGGCTATGTCACAATAAAAGAGGTTGGTGGTTACTTAATGTTTAATCCTACAAATAATCCGCCTAATATTGGCGCGAAAAATCATACTCATGAGTACGAAGAAATAAACACAACAGAACAATTCATTATTACTCCAACAGAATATGGAGGAATAGATTCTAACATTACTTTAACAATTTACAACTCAACAGATGATGTAGTTACAGAAATAAACTTAACTGTAAACCAAAGTTTAGAACCTAGATCTGGAAGTTCTTATGCTAGCGATGAACTAAAAGTGATTGTAAACAGTCTAAACTCTGTTGTAAATCATCTTTATGAGGCATTAAACTAGGAGGTAAAAAAGAATGATAAATAAAACCAAAAGATGCGTTTTAATATTAGCACTCTTGGTGATATTTGCTTTACTGACGTCGACACTAGCGTTAGCTATCTCTGCAAGTTTAAAGACCTCTTCAGATACAATTACTAGTCTGTATTACACAGGAACCTCTGGCAGCACTTCCTACTTTTACAAAGACGCACAGTCCCCTAACTCCGATATTGGTATTGAACTCTGCGGTGTTGGACAAAAGTATGTCGCATTGGTATTTGTTGCAAATATTAGTGGGACAATGGCTGGATATGACATAGCTGTAAGCTATGGTAATGACGCACCTAATGCATTAGAAGATACTGTTGCAAGCGCCGGAGACTGTTACAAAACTACACCTGTAGGTAACTTTCAAGTTAGTCCTTCACATTTATCGTCGAGAGACCCCGAAGTTTATGTAGCTGCATTTCCTGGATTACCTTACGTACTTTACGCCGATAGTGCAGATGGTCAAACGAATGCTAGCTACTATGCAATTCCTGAAGCGAACGGATCTTTGCTAGGCTCATATGCAATATCTAGCTTAGATTCATATTTCAACGAAACAACGAAGAACGTTACAATTATCGCACCAACAATTACTTTTACAACACAATCCGGATCATTTACAAAACTTGCTAACGACTCTAGCTTTGGAGTAAATTCGGATAGAAGTTTGATCATAGCTGTATGTAACTCTACTCGTGGACAAGCTTGCAATTCGGGAGCATTTGCCAACTACTCTTCTGTTTTTCCATTATCCCTTTATGTAGGAGTTGCTTCACCGAGTGAATCAACAACTTACACTAGATACTTAGACATTAATGGTTACGATCTAACAATGTGTATTGGTCCGGAACTAGAAATAACGAGTGTAACTGTTAACACAACAGCAATTTCTGCAGGACAGCAAGTAAGAATAACTGTAAACTATGAAAACTCTGGAAATGTTGCTGTAACTAGTGATTTCGACATGGAGTTCTACTTCGACGCAGGACTAGTCAATACCACTACAGTCTCAGGAGGATTAACTGTAGGAGAAACTGGAAGTGTATACTATGACGTGGATACAACTGGTTATAGCTCTGGTGCGTTAGCAACTGCTGCCAACTTAAGCATAGGTGCGATTGCAGACTGTGACGGCGGAAACAACCAAGACGCAGGTCCAAGTGTAACAATTAGCAAAATCATTACACCCTATGTTTTAATTGACGGCACAGAAACAGATGTTTTCAATCGAGCAGGACGACCCTACAACATTTCAATCTACTTAAACGATACTGACGGCGCAACAAGATCTGGTTTAATTGTGAAGGTAACAGAAGTTAATGGATTAACTATCTTCACACCAATGCAAACTGCAGAAACTGAAGGTACTGCAACTTCATCTTTTACTGGTGGACAATCTACAACAAACTCTTCAGGATATGTGGAATTCACTCTGATTCCTACAGGAAACAAACTGTTCACTGCACCTTATGAATATCTTAACGTGAGCGACGCGGTAGGAAATTACAGCTTATACTTTGAAGTCTTCAACGGTTCGACAGAGCAAATAATATCGAAAAACGGACAAATAGTAACAGAATGGGAATTTAACTTAACAAACATGACTATTAACGATCCATCTACATCGGAACAAAATACTTTAACAGTATTAAACCAAGATACTTACGTATCGGATATACTAGAATATGTGAACCAAGCATTCGCATCAGCGTTTGGTTGGCTACTACAATAGAATGAAACATCCAACAATAGAATTAGCACTGACAATTTTCTTAGTTCTACTTCTGATGCCGCTCTCGTACGCAGCAATAACTTCTGGAAGAATTACATCTTGGGACGGAGAAACGCAAACCTTAGAATATTCTGATGCGGTTTCACATTATGCGGATGGATCTCTAACAAATAGAAATATTCTAGTAGAAATCTGTGCAGACTCACAAGCGGATTTACTAAATAAATACACATCTTTAGTTTACAAAGTTTCGACGAACTACACAACACTGGAGATCATACCTCCGAGAATAGTTTCATCTTGGATCAACTCATCTAACTGTACGAGAGTTGATGTGGATTTAAGTAGAGCAAAAGCTACTTACGCAGGCATTCTTTCAGTAGTATTATCCAATTCTGCGGAATTAACTTCACCAACATTCTATGATCTCTCTCAATCTACTGGATTTCTTGATGGTAACTTCACACTAGAATATACTGACCTGGGTGCAACTGTAAATGCAACAGTGACTGCTGCAGAAAGTTCTAACGGGACAAATATAACAACAGATAGAAATTACATAATTATTGGAATTAGAAACAGCACCGGGGATATAACAGACGCAGGAATTACTAGTTTGAACGACCCCGTAACTTTACAAGATCCAAACACTATGTATGATTTCTCTGTCAATAGAATTATTTTAGCAGGAAGTATAACCAATGGTGCACTATCTGTTACATTAAACTCACCGGCAAACAACACATACTATAACATTTCGAACGCAACTTTCTCCTGTTCAGCATTATCTAACACCGATCTACAAAACATAACTCTTTATCACAACATTGGAGGATCTTTCCAAGCTAATATAACTAATGACAGCATTAGCGGCTTTGTAGACTCTGCTAGTTTCCCTCTAACGAGTATACCTGATGGCACTTATCTTTGGAATTGTTTAGCAGTATCAGCATCGGACGATACGTTTGCAACCACCAACAGAACAGTGACAATAGATACAACAAATCCTAGCTTAAATGTTTCACTTTCAACAACCCAAGTAGAATATGTAACTGAAACAATAACAATCGACTGGAATGCTTCAGACACAAACTTAGACACAAAATACATTAACATAACATACCCTGATAGTTCTCAACTAACCTACCAAACAAACGATAGCAATAACATTACTCTAAACCTAAACAACCTCACACAACTAGGAACATACACAATAACTGCTTACGTTAACGATTCTGCAACTAACTTCAACACAACAACTGTAACCTTCTCAGTTAATGATACGACAAACCCTGTAACCACTCTAAATTCTCCCGAGAACAACATATACAATAACACTGGAAATCTATCATTTACTTGTTCCGCAACAGACTACGGATTGTCTTCAATTACTCTTTACCATAACATCTCAGGTACATTTGAACCTAATCAAACACTCTCTGCCTCACCAAATTCATCCACTATAACATTCAATTTAACAGACTTAAACGATGGAATTTACGCTTGGAACTGTTTAGCAAACGACACTTCCGGTTTGACAGATTTTGCAAACTCGAATAGAACATTCACAATTGACAAAACGCTTCCTCAAGTAACTTTAGTTTTACCTTACAACGGAACATACAACAGCGATGGAAATATGACTTTTATCTGTAATGCTACAGACACAAATCTAGATGCGATTGTTTTCTACCATAACATCTCCGGCACATTCCAAGCTAATCAGACAAGCGACGTTTCACCTACGGCAGAGCAAGTAGAATTTAATGTGACTGGACTACAAGACGGAGAATATGTTTGGAATTGTTTAGCAAATGACTCTGCGGGAAACCAAAACTTTGCCGCAAACAGAACATTTACCGAAGATCCTACCAACCCTAACGTAGCTCTACTTAGTCCAGACAACAACATATACTCCAATTCTGAGAACATAACACTAATTTGTCAAGCGATAAACATTAACTTAGACACAATTGAACTTTATCATAACATTAATGGATCATTCATACAGAACCAAACACTCTCCCTACCAGAAGGAACTACATCGTATATTGCATCATTCAATTTAACCAACCTACCTAATGATGTAACATTCCAATGGAATTGCTTCGCTAATGACACGCAAACACTGGATAGATACAATGATACTAACAGAACTGTAATTATTGATCAAACAGATCCTGTTGTTGCATTAATCTCTCCATTAAATAATTCTCTACTAAGAGAACAAAACATTACCCTAATATGCAACGCCACAGACTTAAACTTAGAAACTATTTCCCTTTATCACAACATAAGCGGCAATTGGACATTAAATCAAACAAGAATAGTTTCTGCTCCATTCGCTGAAGTGAACTTCACAATAAACAACACAGCTGATGAGGTATACAAATGGAATTGCTTAGCAAATGACTCGGCAACGAACGACGCATTTGCTCCCGAGAACTTTACATTTGAAATTGATGCAGTTTTAGATCTAGATTTACCTGAAGGAGTTTATGAACCACTATGCTGTGCAGGAGGCGGGGAAAGCTGTGACGCAACACCTTTCTCAACAGATGACAGAAACTGTGACACTGGCGCAGTCTTACCTGGAACTCACCTGCATACATTTTCGATAATGATTTACGATATTAACTCAACTGCTAACGACGAGTTAGAGTGCTACATCAGACAATCCAACTCATCTTTAATTAGATTAAACACCACACTAAATGCAATGGCAAACGGCCAGGCTTACCTTAATCATACTGTTTCAAACATGTCAAACTCTGTAGACTCGGACACACCATGGGTTATAGTAAACTGTACCCAATACAACACCACGGACACAATACTTAATAATCCGATAAATGCAATCTTATACGTGCACAACAATACTTGGACACCTGTACCTGGTACTGATTCTTATCCTGAAGATGATGCGAGTAAATCTTTTGATTGCTTCAACGCACAAACTGGAAGATACTTGAATAATTCAAGAGAATGTTCATTTTCTGGAGATGTGTTATATGTTGTTGATCAAAGAACTGGTGCATTGACTGAATCATCATGCGACAATAGCCAAGACGACAACAGCTTTCTAGGTATTGATTGTAATGATAGAACTTGTTCCGGTTTACCATTCCCTTGGGCTTGTTCCGGGTTTAGCACGAACCATCCTTACGTTGCTCCGTATAATGACTATACATCATATCACGGACAATCTCAACCCATAACCGGCTTTGCAGTTAACAGCATAACCGGAAATTCAATATTTGATACAATTAAAGATGTTCTAACCCCCAAACCTGCACTGATAACAGGATATGCAACTGCGGATGCGGAAGATCTTTGTACTGGAAATATTTGTTCTTCAATTTTAAGTAATGGTATAAGAGTACAATATACTCAACACACCTCTCCAACAGGGCAATTCAAAGTACAATACTCTGGTGCAATTACGCAGAACGTTTACTCAAAATTTGCATTTAAAGATATACCTTATTCATTTACTAACAACCAAACCTCGGGTTCTAATCAACTAACATTACAATCACATGCGCTTGTTACAAACACATCACTTACTGTGAGTGGATATGCTCCTGCTGGAACAACCTACGAAACATTATCTGTGAATTTGTCGAGTGCCGCGGCATCATCCTACAGTTCAATAATTAGTACCCAAATAAATGGCGTTCCTGCACAATTATCTGCAACAACATATGTTGATTCTAATGCGCCAACTAATGATAATGAAAGTTATAACTATACCGAAATTACTGGACAATACCCTTGCGCTGATAGCGTGGACAATGACTTAGATGAAGATACTGATTGCGAAGACGCAAACTGTGTTGGATTTATAGGGGACGACGGAAACGCATTCTTATTAAACAGCGGCGGCTTATGTGAGGCTGCAGAAACAACTTGCTTTGACTTGTTTGATAATGATGCTGATGGACTGGCTGACTGCTTAGATCCTGATTGTGATGGTTTGGTTGGTAACTTCACGTCAAGTGCGACTTGTGAATATGCTATAGAGGGTAATGATACAAATTACCCTGATAATTGTAATGACCTTTTCGATAACGATGCAGATAATTATCTAGACTGTTTTGACCAAGACGTTTGTTGGCAACAAGGAGGAACCAGTTCTTCCAATCCTTGTCCTGCTTTCGAAAACAATTCCGAAGCTTGGTGTTCAGACGGCTTAGATAATGATGTTGATAATGGTTTAAACTCTTGGGACGTTAACACCTCTAGTGGTGCTGATTGTTATGATTACGACTGTGCTGGAAATGCTGCATGTCCTGCAACTGAAAATGCTCAAGGCGATGATAAGTGTTTTGATGAAATAGATAATGATCTTGATGCATATGGTTGGAACGGTACAACATATCTTGAAGTGGGATTATTATCTTTGCTTGGCGGAACTGATTGTAAAGATCTTGATTGTAATGGTGTTGTCAATCCTGCAAACAGCAACGAAGTTTGTAGAATACAAGAATTCAACTTAAGTTTAGAAATACAGGTTTGCGGCAACAGTTATGATGATGATGGTGACGACAACGACACTAATCCATACTACGAAGGGGATGGCGGTACAAATTGTGAAGATTCTGACTGTAATAAAAAGTTCGGACACTGTGGTCCTTGTCCTAACGTAGAAAATTATACGTGGAATGCATGCTTCGATGATGAAGATAATGATGTTGATTCAACAAATGGTGTGGATAACACTGACTGCACAGACACAGACTGCCTAAATGAAATTGCATCAAATACCGGATACAAATGTGCTCAGACAGAGAACACTACTGCTCTTTGCTCTGATAATGTTGATAATGATGGTGATGGGAATATTGACTGTCTAGATTCTGATTGTATTGCAGGAAACTATGGGGGGTGCGCAAACGAAAATACAACTGCGCTATGTTCTGACAATCTTGATAATGATAATGATAATTACATTGACTGTGCAGAATCGAGCTGCTATGGATTAGCTGGTTGCCATACAGATCTTAGTGGGGAGTTAACGTCATGCTTGAGCTTACCTGCCTATACAATTGAAACATTCGATAGTGTGGGAATAACTGTGAGATACACTTCTCAGATTTTAAATAACACTAATCATATCATAAACGTTACAGGAAATGAAGGAACTTATGCTAATGGTGAATTAAGTTTAGTATTTGGTGTTGCGGCACCTGGACAACCTTTCCCATACGATTGTTCTGCAATGGTTGTTGTTGCAACAGAAGGAATTGAGACTCAATGTAATGTCAATAATCAAATTATTATTGCTAACAACCAATCTCTCGGTAATTTCACAGCACAGATAACCATAACGCCGCAACAGACGGCAAATACTACTTCATATTATCTTAATGGTGGTGCAAAAGGAAGCACTCTGCCTGAAACTACATTATCTTATAGAGTATGGGAGAATACTCCTCCAAGAGTGCAAGACGTAGAAGCCGTTAATGAGACAGTAAGTCTAAATTATGGAAACGCTCTAACTTTCAGGGCAATACCTAACGATACCGTGAGTGGAGGAATATCCGATTCTTTAGTGTGTAAATGTAATTTCTTATACAATGGAACATCTTCTGAGCAGAGCGACTGCACTTGGGAGATTAACTTTACCCAAGACGGTACGTATACAATCTACGCTAACGCAACAGATCAACCTGGCAATACTGGTGATTATAATCAAACAAACGTTACCGTAAACATAGTACCAATTTCACAAAGCACTTCAGACCCTAATAGAATTTTCTTTAACTCGTCTCTTTATGATACGACTCTGACTGCTGGATACTACACAGGAGAAGGTGATCGCTTTTCTGGAAACTGTACATTCATTGTCTGGAATGATACGTCAGTAATATACAATACAACCACCGACAAACATGAGGCGGATAATTATGCTGCGTGTTCGGCAAACATCAATTTAACCGATAAATTCTTTGATCAAAGAAATAGAACTGAAGAAAGATACAACTACAATTATACCTATGATGTAACTTTTGTTAATGGGACTAATATCACTGTATCAACAAATGTGACGATGAATGACACATACTTCCCAGGAGAAGACTACACTTATGTTCTAAACAACACGGTCGTAACACCATATAATGTTAATGTGACCTACAACCACACATTGGCACACGAAGATGGTATGTATTTTGTACAATTTAACATATCAGACTCTGATGGTGATGCTGTGTTATCTGAAAGAAGAACAATTTTCGTTTGCAATGATCTCAATAGTTCAGGAATTCTTACTGATGGGACTAGATGGACTTGTGAAAAGGCTGATTTTGATGAAGATGGCTGGACTGAAGGATTATTTACTAATTTATATTATAATATTTCAACAACATCTTTACTAGCTTGTGATTCTTGTCTTAACCAAGTGAATTCTGGATTAGATCATGATGCTGATGGTATTGATAATGTGTGTGATGAAATTTGTGGTAATGGCATCAAAGAAAACACCAACAGCGAGGAATGTGATGGTAATGATTTTGGCGAACTTAGCTGCGCTGATTATGGTCACACTAGCGGAAGATTAACTTGTAGTGCATCATGCAGGGTTAGCCCTATGTTGTGTTACACGCCAAGTGACGATGATGATGACGACAGCGATGACGATGATGGGCCCGCATATGACGTATCTGATTCACCGTTTGATTTTGATGAGAACGAAACGGAAGAATGGATTCTGCCTCTTATGGAGGAAACTCCTTTTGCACCTGTAGTGGCTTGTGATAGGACGATATATACTTACAAAGAAGAGTCGGCTCTTGACCTTAGTACATATACAATTGAAGGCGGTTCGGGAGATGTTGTTGAATTAGGGCTGGAATTACCTGAAGATCATGTTGTTGCCATACCTCCTTTCAAAGTTTCTTGCGAAGAAGCAACAGGAAAAACTATACAGATTGCAATTCCTGATAATTTAGCCGACGTCCAAGCAGTTATTTGTCGCGATGGACTGTGTGGATATAAAATAGTGCAAGCTACTGACACGATAGGTTGTGAAACTCCTGAAGAACACCAAGAAGATATAGTGGATGTGAAGCGCTTCCCTATAAATATTGAGCCAATAATTGGAGATTTAAGTTTCACCGACGCGTTACGTTCAAATAATCTTAAGATCGACTTCTCTGAAACCAAAGAGAATACAACCGTTAGTATTTCTGAAGCCGACGTATCTAACTTAGCAAATAAAGATGCACAATTTGTAGGAAAACCTATAGAGATTAAGAGTGAAGGCGAAGATCTTGGTATGGTTAGAGTTGAAGTGCCTTACTTACCTGGCGAGGAGAATGAGACATTAGTTTCACTTTATGCTGGTACACCCGACAAACAAGGAACTAGTTGGGAGTATGTTGGAGGAACTATTGACCGTGATAGGGGAGTTATTATTGCAGATATAAATTATTCTGAGTTTGTAGGTCAAAATGATCGATTGATCTTAGGCCCTATCGGAGTATTTTGTCCTAATTGTTTCTCTTCTCAACTAGAAAATATCTTCACACCAAAACCTGACTCAAAATTTGCGATATTATTCATTCATGGTTTATTTAGTACACCACAAACTTGGTTGAAGGTTGTAGACGAGATTAGATTAACTAATCAACCATGGCAACTCTGGACTTACAGCTACCCGACAGGTCGTTCTGTTATTGATACTGCAGATGATTTGGTAAAAAGACTAGAAGCTGCCAGCGAACGATTTGATCATATTTACATAATTGGTCACAGTCTTGGAGGTATGGTTGCACAGAGAGCATTATATGATGCACATAATGCGGGAAATAGTTTTGTAGATAAAGTTAGAAAAGTTATTTTGATTGCAACACCTACTGAAGGAACTCCTTTGGCCGTACACTTAAAAGACTTCATTAGTTTCTTTTCCAATACGGATGCAGAAGGTGCTTTGGCAGTCAGTCCAATTCTTAATGATGAATTAATTCATGGTTTGGTTACTCCGCGAGTGCCTGATATTGAGTACTTCGTAATTGCTGGAACTAAGGAACTTCCAATAACTCAAGGGAAACTCGACGGCGCTAATGACGGACTAGTTCCATTAAGAAGTGCACAAAGAGTTGGCGATGGATATTATGATCAAGTTTGTGAAAATTTCTGGAGTAGAGATGTTTCTCATAATGATCTACCTAAAGACGAGTTGGTAAAGAAAGTAGTTGAACAAATAATATCTAAATCTGCAAAAGAACAGCTTGTGGCATCCAAGGTTGACGCCCCAGTTTTAGGATATACTAATTATTACGAAATAACTATTGATGATTGTAACCCTGAAGACGAGATTGTAATCTTTGGTAAGAAAATGGAATTGAGTGAGTCAGACAAAGCATTAATTTGCAGTTGCGGTAATGGTGTTTGTGCAGGACTTGAATCTCCTTTCAATTGTCCGCAAGATTGTAAAGTCGGTGCACTGGGTGCAGAACGAATACCTATTATAACTTTAACACTTATAGTGCTAGCAATAGTTCTTATTTTATACTTATCCTTGGCCTACGCTCCAAAGGGAAATAGGAAACGAACAAGGATTAAATCCATATTGAGTTCCGTTAAAAGTGAAGTGAAATATGCATCTAAGGAAATCAATAAGATGTTTGGTAAGAAAACTCCTAAAAAACCCAAGTCAAAGAGGTGACAAAATGTTTGATGTAATTGCAATAGGCAGCGCAACTGTTGATGTATTTATGAAATCACATTCTGAACTAATTAAGATCAAAACACAACATTCTGAAGAGAAGCTTATTGCATATCCTTCTGGGAGCAAAGTGTTGATAAAAGACCTACAATTCATGACTGGTGGAGGAGGAACAAACACTGCCGTTTGTTTTTCTAAGCTGGGGCTTAAGACTGCTTATTTAGGGAACATAGGTAAAGACGAAAACGGAACTAGGGTGATCAATCAGCTTAAAAAAGAAAAGATTAAGTTCATTGGCACAATTTCAAATGATCTTACGAATTACTCTGTCATTCTCGATAGCATTGAACACGACAGAACAATCCTTGCGTACAAGGAAGCTAGTCAAAAACTAAAATTTTCTAAGATTAACAAATCTAAATTAAAAGCCAAATGGTTTTATTCATCTGCGCTCATGGGAAACGCATTCAAAACTGAAGAGCAACTAGCAAGTTATGCATCAAAAAACAAAATAAAGTTCGCACTCAACCCTAGCAGTTATCAAGCTAAGAAAGGTAAGAAATTTCTTGCCAAATTACTATCTAATACTAATCTTCTGGTACTAAATCGAGAAGAGGCTGGCCTAGTTTTGGGCATTGCCAAAAACACAAAGATTGAGTTGTTACTAAAAGGCCTCTATAATCTTGGGCCTGAGATTGTAATAATTACTGAAGGGAAGAAAGGCGCATATTGCTTTGATGGTAAGTATAAGTACTATGCTAAACCAAAGGTCGCAAAAGTTCTGGAAACAACAGGCGCCGGAGACGCATTTGCTTCAACATTTTTAACTGCATTAATAAAGAAGAAAGACATTGAATTTGCATTAAAAGTTGCAACTGTTAATGCGCAGTCAGTCACAAAACAATATGGTGCAAAGAATGGATTACTAAGTTGGAATAAAGCTTTAAGCTTGATGAAGAGTCCTAAAACGAGACCTTCGTTAAAGAAAACCATGATGAAATAAAATGAGCGTATTTGACAGAAATTTAAACACTGAATTGTTGCTTGCAATTGAGTATATGAAAGTATCGCTTAGTGCAAACAACGCCGTAGAAAGCGTTTTGTTTGATATTTCTGCACAAAAATTCGGAAGGGTTTCGCGAGTTTTCTCTAACATTATTAAAGAAAACAAGAAAGGAAAACCTCTTGATACGCTTTTAGCTCAAAAAGCACAGTCGGTTTCTAATAAAAATTTCAAAGAACTTCTTATCGTACTAAATACTGAATCTTCGGATATTGTGAATAGGCTTGGTGAGGTGGCGGATCACATCATGAACGATAAAAAACAAGGCATCACCAAGCTTTATGGGAAACTTAATGCATACTTTGGGAAGATAATGATTGTATTGGTTGTACCTATGTTGATCTACTTGGCAGATATACTAAAAGATGCATTCGGAATGGAAGAAGCGCAAACACTCATTCCTGAGAACATAAAACTGGGCGCAATAGTTGCATGTGCTGTGGCTCTTGTAATAATGATGCTGATGATGAGGTACACAGAAAATTGATTGCTGAAATCATACTCGGTGTGACGTTTCTTATCTTCCTAGCATTTAAAATATTTGATTCAGTTCACGAGTCATTAGAATCTGACTTAATAATATCTATACGCGAGATATCTAGATCTATAAAACAGAACAATTCTTTAGAAACTGCAGTAATGGCTGCATCGCAATCTCCAACATCTGCTGCTAAATATTATAAAAGAATAATGCACAAGTCTCAAGAAGGATTATCATTTATTCAAGCCATTGAATTTGTTGCAAACAAGTCTCACTCAAAAATGTTTAAATTGATTTGTAATCTCTTAACTGTATCTGCAAAATCAAAGAAAGATGTTTCTACAACGTTAGATGACTTTTCAAGAAAAGTAGACTCTATGAAACAACTTCAAGATGATTTCAGAACAAAGATGGCCGCCTCACTTACAATGTTAAAGATTGTGGTTGTGGTTGTTTTCCCGCTACTTTACATATACTCTACTACCATTTTCGGATTTCCTCTTGATAATTATGCCTTCCTTTTCTTAGGGTTTTGTACTCTTATGATTGGTTTCATGGATTTAATTATGTTTAATGATGTCAATAGTTCATTATTTTTCTTTCCTTTCGCTTTATCCGCATTTTATGTAGTGTATGTAAAACTCGCTCCTGTTTTAGTTACTTTTATAAACTCAACAATCGGTACTCTCTAAGTACTAAATTAAAAAGAGGTGAAATGTGCAACCAGTACTAGTAGACAATTATCCGCATGTAATGATTTACGAAGTTGCAGAGAAATCTTATTTTTATCAACTAGGTCCTGCAATTCTTCAATTAGACCTCAAAGGAGTTGTAGATTTCTTTCTTAAAGATGATAACTTAGAAGAGATCATGTACAATGGTCCCGCATATCCCATTAGAATTTATCACAAAAAATATGGCTTCTGCGATACTAATGTGAGAATCAACGAGATTGCTGCTAAAAGTTTGATAGACGAAGTGGCTGCGTTAAATCAAAAAACCATCACACCACAAAATCCTACGCTTGATGGAACTTTAATGGATGGGAGTAGAGTTAATATTACAATTCCTCCCGCATCTTACGGCGGATCAACCATAACAATACGAAAATTCACTCAGAAGATTCTAAACATAATAGATCTTATGCGAAGCAACGTATTAACTTCTGAAGTTGCTGCTTTTCTTTGGACTGTTGTTGAAGGACTCTCCTTTAAACCTTCAAATATAATCTTTGCTGGAGGCACCGGCTCAGGTAAAACAACCACGCTGAATGCATTACTTATGTTCATGCCTATTGATTCAAGAATAATTACTATTGAAGATACTATGGAGTTAAGACTGAAGCAAGGTAACGTTGTTAGAATGCTTGCCAACGAAGAGCAAGGAGTTACTATGGATGCTTTACTTAACAACGCATTAAGGATGAGACCAGATAGAATTCTAGTAGGTGAGGTGCGTGGTCCTGAAGCGTTAACGTTGTTTAATGCGATGAACACAGGTCACGAAGGGTGTATGGGTACCTTACATGCTAATGACGTGAGACATGTTCTTGTCAGAGTAACTTCTCCTCCTATGAATGTTCCTGAAAACTTGGTGAGTGCTCTTGACTTGGTTGTAATGCAAGAAAGAGTTTCTACTTTAAGTGGTCATTTTAGAAGAATTACTGAAGTAACTGAACTTTCTGGTGCAGAAGAAGGCAATATTAGATTCAACACGCTATACAAGTGGAATCCCTCTAAGAATAAACTACTAGAAACGGGCATACCTAGCAAGCTAAGAACTCGTATTTCTCAAGCCGCGGGAATTAGTATAAAGGAATTTGATAAGGTTCTAAAGAAAAGAATTAAAGTTCTAGAAAAACTTCTAAAAAACAAAGCAGACACCGAGACGGTTATGCAAGCAATATCTGATAATCGTTTTAAGTAATTGTATATAGAAACTTTTATAAACACATAGTTTTCTCAAAAAGTTAGGTTTGTTATAGGTGATTGAACTGAATTCATACGATAGAACATATGTAGAACCTTACTTCAAAACACAAGAAAAACAGGGGAAAAAATTAGGTTTTGGAATAGATCCAAAGATTCTTCTCGTGGTTGTTATTGTTGTTTTAATGGTTGCAACAACACTTTAGAAAAAGTTTATTTCTTTTTATTTACGCAGCTCTATCTCTTATTTTATATCCGCCACCAGGCATTCTTCTAATACCTTCTCTTCTATCTCTCCTATCTCGCGCTTCCCTCTCAAGATGTCTGGAAAGACTAATCGCATGATCATCTATACTATTAAGATCCATTAATTCATCCATTATTACGTGAATATCATCGTGCACTTCTTGTAATTCTTCTATTGCTGCGATTGTATCGCGGTATGCCTCACTTCTCTTTACACCACTATCATTTTTGTCTGGATCTCTTAATGCTTCAATATCTTCTCCCAATTTATCAATAGCGGTATCTTCATCGCTTAATCCTCTATCCATTACTTCTGTATTTGAAGATATTCGCCTAGTAGTGTCACTTATTTTATCAAAAACAGCTCTTGCCTTTTGCGGTGTTAGATAAGTATAATCATCTCCTCTGTGTTTTCTCAAAGCATCAAACGCTTCGCCAATATCGTGAGCAATGTACCCTACTTCCCATATGACTTTCTTTAGTCTTTTTGCAAGATGCATTTGATCATGTTCATCATCATCAATTCTTGAAAGGCATTTTCTGAGCGATTTCTCATCAACCTTACCAGATTTCAAACTACTCTTTAGTTCTTCTAGAAGTACTTTAAGATGATCTAATACCTTCATCTCTTTACTAAGAAATTTATAAGACCATACATCTTTATCCTTTAGCGCTCTTTCTTGACGAATCAATCTTCTACATGACTCTCCAGGATCACGCCAGAAATCGTACCCATTAAATCTCCTAAACAGACTCATAACTAAATTAAGCAAAAACCACTATATAAACATTATTATCTAAATCTATTTCCAAGCAGGCATCTTGGTCATATATTCATCTACAAACGTCTCTGCATCTTCTTTACTTTTTCCTTCATGCTCAACGTAATAAGAAATCATACCTTCTCTAACTTCTTCTTTGCCCTTTAACTTACCTTCTGCATCACAACAATGCACACAACACTTATTCTCTGGTTGTTTTCCGCCTCTTAGTTCTGCATTTTGCATTGGCATTCCACAACTCTCGCACATATCTACTTTTTTATCTCCACAACAACAACAATCGCATCCCATATCAAACACCTCTTTAATAATCATGTCCTGGTGCAAGAATTTCATATTTAAATTCTTTCAATTTATCAACACTTTCTTGCATCTTTTCAGGAACTGAAGTTGGTAAATCATCTCTTCCCCACGCATTATCAAAAATTGTATCGCCTGAGAACAAAACATCACCATAAAGTAAACAAATACTACCTCTTGTATGCCCGGGTGTGTTGATGATTTTAAACTTATCTATACTCAAGGAGCTAACGGAGTTAAGTTTTGCTTTAAACATGCTAGCCATAAGCATGTTAAGAATAGTACCTTCTCTGTTTCTTTTTAAATCTTCAATAGATTCTTCGCTAGCATAAAACTTTGCATTTGGGAACAGATTATAGTTTCCAATATGGTCATAATGTAGGTGAGTAAATATCACAACATCTACTTCTTTAGGATCTACCACTTCAGAAACGTCTTTTTTAACTTGCTCTCTGTACTGCATATCTCCTGCATCGATTACAACGACTTTATCGTCTTTAACAACATAAATATTAGAATCGTTATTAACTTTCCATATATTATCTTTGATTTGTTTTATCATTTCACCAACACCAGTATATTCTTACTTAAACTTTTGTGTACATATTGGCTAAACTTTTTACCAACTTTCCACCTACCTAAATATTTACGATAATCTACAAAGTCTGGAAACACAACAACCATTGATGTTCTAACGTATCTATAACTCAGATTCATAAACTTGCTATAAGTTTCATCTAAATCAATACTTTTTGTTCCTCTTGCATATGGCAGATCTGTAAAAACATAATCAAACTTCTCGTTCAACTTTGTAGCGTCACTCAGTTTTACTTTGGCTTTAAGATTATAATGCTTTAAGTTGGCTTTACATTTCTTAATCAATCTTTCATCCACATCATAACCTGTGGCTTTTACTCCCATTAAACTACTTTCGATAAGCGTCGTCCCTGATCCACAAAAAGGATCTAAGATGCTTTCCCCTTTTTTAATCTCCGTAAGATTGATTCCTGCTCTTGTCAACTTTGGACTTGTAGCAGTAGGGTGTAATCCTGGTCTTTGATGAGCTCTTCGTTTCAGAAAGCTTTTATCAACTTCCGTCTCAACTATGCCGACATAATACTTGTCTTTTATTTTGTAAACTTCAACAAGCATCTCTGGAGATCTAAGATTTACTTTAGGTTTTATCCCGGATTTTTCTAGATTCTTAAAAATCAAAGACGCAATCCTTCTTTCACCCTTAAATCCACTCACTCTAACACAGAAATTCTTTCTATAATATTCATTCCAATTAATTCTACCAATCCATTCAACATTTCTACAACAACATACAAATCTAAGAACCTTATGACAATATGATAATCGCTCTACATTGCTTTTCTGACCTTCAACAATTAGGATGTTATCTCTCAATCTGCCCTTTCCACACAAAGCTTCAACTTCTGCGCGAGCTAGCTTAATATCTTCTTTATCAAGAACAAACAGCCATTTCATGTTATCTTCTTTCAGATAGCTTTTTAAATAATTAACTGTTATTCCATTTAAAAAGAGGTGTGTTGATGCGTCGCATTCAGGGTCTATTCCTATGTATATTTCTTACCTTGCTACTTTGTCTGCCTAGCGTCTTATCTTATGGCGCAGCTGATATACATGCAACTTGTATGTTTGAGAATTATTGCACCCAAGATGAAGTTGATTTGTTAGTTGCGGATCTAGAAGACATTTCATCTAAAGTTTCTTCTTTGAGAGGCTCTGCATCTGTTGAAGGATATGATGACATTGTATTGTTAGTTAGCAGCATTAATGAAGTCCTTGCCAACGTTTATGCTGCAAAAGAAGATGAAGACTATGAAGATATGATTGTATTGACAGATGAAGCACGTTATTTATATTATGATGCGGAAATGCGTTATAAAAATCATTCTAAACCAACAGAACTAAACTCTTATGTTAACGATATTATATTTGAATCTCAAGTTTATATTACAGAAGTTAAAGATCATCCGAAGTATGGTGCTAAATCTTCTACAAATGCGTTGATAACGGATGCAGAATCGAAGATTGTTAAAGCACAAGAGAATCTATTTCAAAATGATTATGAAGATTCTATAAAATTGAGTGGTCAAGCAAAAGAAAAAGGCATACAAGCACTTGAAGACATGAAAAAAAAGCAAGAAGACATGGATTGTACTTCTGGGCTTAATCAACTAGCCAAAGACGGTTGTGAAGAAGGTTGTAAAAAATGCAGTTGTGGAGATGAATCTGGACCTACTTTAGATCGAGGAGAAATCACTAGTGAAAAAAAATGTCAAAAAGATGAAGGCGGCTCAACTTGGGAATCTGACGAAGATGTTGAGGACTTAGTTGAATGTTTTGTAGAAGACGGGGCATCTACTGAGGAGGATTGTGGTGATGATGACGATCCTTGTGACAAATGTTTCTGTGGCAACTCAACTGCGATGCCTTTAGAGTATGATGAACTTTACAAGCGAGTGTGCATACACAACCCCAAAGGAAAATCTTATGATCTTGAAGATCTGTCAAATTGTAATTCTAAGAAGAACTCTAATCTTTGTAAATTTAATTATGACGAAAAAGAAGGAACATCTTACAATTGTAATGATGTTGTAAAAGAATACAAATATTGTTTACTCAATCCACAAACCGAGAAAAACTCTTGGTCATTTTATGGGATGGATGAATGCAAACCTAATCGGGCAGAGTCTGCCTGTCGTTGCGGATCTCATGTGTGTGGTCCGTCATCAATATATAATGCATACTGCTGTGATTTAGATGTTGACGGCGTCTATGAAACCTGTAGTGCGGAACCTTGCACTGCTTTCTTCAATGCAACTGCGCAAGTAATAGATCTAGCAGTTACTGAAATTAAACTTTCCGCGGATACAATCTTTGCGGGGGACTTTTTTGATATTACTATCAGAGTGTCAAATGTCGGTACAATGGATTCTAGCATTGCTCATACTACCATGGTTGTAGAAGAATTAAATATTAAAGAAACTGAGCAAGTTGCTAATCTTGGTCCTGCTAAGAAAAATCTTTTACTAACCAGCAACACAAATCAATCTGATGAGGATATAGAATTAGAATTTAATGTACTTTATACTGACTCGGGCCAACAAATAAATTATACTCCTAAAGAGTATCCTTCGACAGCTAATTTTACTTTTGAAGATATAGTGATAAGCACACCAGGAGAATACAAATTCGTGTTTAATGTTGGATTAAGTAGTGTTGTGCTTGAAGATTCTGATTTATCGAACAACGGGTTGGAGAGAAATATATCCATAATACAGCCTCTAAAAGAATTGGAGTGTGGAGATAGATATTGCGACCCTAGAGAACACAACACTTGTTGTAAAGACTGCGGGTGTAGCGCGGGTTTTGAATGTGAAGAGAATCAATGTGCTGCAATACCTCAACTTGAATGTAAGATTAATTCTGATTGTAAAAGTTCTAACTCTTGCGCGTATGGGCTTTGTAATTTACTAACAAACACTTGTGAATATGATGAAATTTTGATGTGTTTTAACGGAGACGCTTGTTGTCCAAAAAGTTGCTCTTATGAAGTTGATTATGATTGCCGTCCGGAGAATACTTGTGGCGATGGTGTCTGTCAAGAAACTGAATCTGTAGATAATTGTTGTTTTGATTGCGGGTGTGACTTTGGAAAAACCTGCGTGAAAAATCAATGTACTGCTGAAAGTTTTGATGATATAACTCTCAAAGGAGTCAGAGGAGATTTTTTCTTTGGAGAAAATGCAAGTTGGCGAGCAATTACGGATCCCGCTGAAATGATTTCATTAATCAAAGAACAACGTTATCCTATTTTTGGATCTATCTTAGCAATCATAATTATCTGCATGGTACTAATATTTCTAAAGAAATCTCATCTATCTGGTCAGGAGCTGCGTATTCAACAGTACATTAGGCAGTTAGAAGCTAAAGGGTATAATGATGGACAGATTCAGCAGTATCTTAAACGCTATAACTACTCAGATGCCGAATTAAAGCGTCTAATGAAGTAATTCTTTAATCAGTAAGCTTTTTAAGACAGAGCCATAGCTAGGCATTATGAACGCATCAGATGCCAAATTCCTTGAGAAAGTTGAGTCTAAAGTACAGGATTCTATAAAGAAATATTCTTTATTTGCTAAGAAGGATTTAGTTGGTGTTGCGGTATCGGGTGGTAAGGATTCTACTGTTTGCTTACATATTCTAAAGAAGTTAGGCTACAAAGTAGAGGCATTGACAATTGACGCAGCTATTGGAAACTACACCAAGGTAAATCTTGATAATCTAATACAGGTGTGTGATGATCTGAAGGTAAAGCTCCATATTGTTTCTTTCAGAGATGAGTTTGGGAAATCTCTTTGTTACATGCGTTCCATTCTTAATGAAAAAGGATACAAATATTCATCTTGCATGCTTTGCGGAATACTAAAACGATATCTTATCAACAAATATTCTAAGAAATACAAATTTAATTATCTTACTACTGGCCACAATCTGGATGACGAAGCTCAAGCTTTTATCATGAATCTTGTTAGAGGAGACATGAACTTGGCATTTAAGAAAGGACCAAAAACAGGTTCGAGTAATGCTAAAGGGTTTGTGCAGAGAGTAAAACCTCTGTATGATATTTCTGAGAAAGAAATCATAAGATACTCAAAGATTATGAAATTTCCTGTGAATTATGAAATCTGCCCTTGTTCTACTAATGCATACCGTAGAGGTTTTTTGAACATACTTAATGATCTCGAAGAGAAGCAAAAAAACGTAAAACAAAACATAGTGGATTTCCATCAATGGGTAATGTCTCACGATAAAAGAACAGAAACTGTTAACATTCCTTCATGTAAACTCTGTGGAGAGCCAACTAGTGGCGAGATCTGCAGAACTTGCACTATCTTTCAAGAGATTAATGTATAATTATTCAGCTTTGTCCCATACTAATCCAAATATTTTTCTTAATGAATCACTAAAAGCTGGGTCTGTTATAATTATTCCAATTTTTGAGTTGTTGGGATTGATTATGGCCACCTTCTGTCCATAAATGTAAATGCTATCTTTAATTCTCATCTTATCAGGGAAGAATCGTGTTTTTCTCAGTTCTTCTTTATCTTTCATTCGAGAAGTTATTGCCTCACTAGACTTTTCAGTAATTATTTCTGCTTTAATATTATTATCCGCTCTTCTCTTTATGTAATTAGGGTAATAATATTTTAATTCTTCAAACATAGAACTGGTTGCAGTAAAGCCTTGAATCTTTTTCTTGGTCTTAATCAAATCGTCAATTACAGTTTTCATTCCTGAAACACCTTCATAAAATTCAACAGATGGCTTTTCGAATACTTGTTCTTTTATTTTATCGAGTCTAGATTTTATTCTTTTAACTTTGAACTTTTTTTCTTCAAGAATTTCTATCAACTTTTCAGGATTTGCTGCCTCAAAATATTTTGTACCTGATTTAATTACATGACCCATTAATCCTTTTTCTTCAAGAGATTTAATCACAAAGTATGTTGTCTCTCGCAAAATTCTTGCTTCTTTGGCAATATCGTTAGCCTTCGCACTTCCAAGTTTAAGTGTCGCCAAATAGACCTTGGCTTCTTTATCATTTAGCCCAAAATCCTTTAATCCTAACATTAACTCAGGGTCTTCCATATCTGCTTGTAGCCGCTCTTTGTTTTTAAAACTTGTGTATTGTAGTAAATTATTTCCAACAAACATTATTAAGTGTTTGACTACTTAGTGGTAACAAACTAGAGGTGCTAATTATGGCTAAACAACTACTAGACGAAATGACTGATGATCAGTTGCATGCGGTGGAGGCGTGGATTAAACAAAAATCTCCCGGCACCTTTCTAGCGACTGATGATAATTTAATGGAGATTGTTCGTGAAGATCAAAAAGTATTGGCGAGCGCAGGAGTAACTTACGAACAAATAGTCGATAGATTAAATCATTTTGTTAATGCCTTTAAGGCAAAAGCACAAGAGGCTGGTCCTCAAGATGATCTTTTTCTTGCTTTTCGTTGTGGTTATGATGTTGATTCTAACTATCATGTAAGTGCTGAGTTATCTTTAGGTAAAGAGATGTGTCCTCTAGATGATTGTGAAGGTTCATCTGTTGTTTATCGTGTGTTTAACAAGTTGACTGGTGGTGAAATAACGTTTCCAGAATTAATGCCGCATTTAGTCAGAGATCATCATTTTTTTGAAGGAAATGTGACCTATAGATTAGATCCTGGCGATGCAATAAGAGTTATGAGGTTAGAATGACTGAAGAAAAATATAGATCTGTTAAAAAGTATTCTGCATCCGAACTAGTTTCGATTGAACGAGAAATGCGTTCGAGAGGGAAATTAGTGATGGGATTAAATGAAAATTTAGTTGAACGTGCTATTGATGACTTGCTTGTTTTAGCTGAAATGGAAGTTGATGTTGCGGACATAGCTGCTAAGTTAGAGGACTGTAGATGGCATTTATTTGAAGAGATTCATGGTCCGAGAGGATTACAAGGAGATTTTTCTGATTTGATGGGTAGTGGTACTGAAATTGATTCTAACTATTCTGTTCGCGGCGTTCCTTTTGAAGGCGCAGTTAAATGTCCTTTCCTTGATCCCGGAAAGATAAAGTATCTCATACATTCTTACATTGTTACTAGAACTTCAGACGATGAAACTCTGCGATTCACAGATCTTGGGTTGCATATGTTAAAAGAACATCATTTCTTTTCAGGAGTAGAAGGTTACACAAGAGTAGATCCTGAGAAAGCGATAGATTTCTTTAAACTTGGATAATTAACTCAGTAACGGAGTTTATTATCTTTGTTAACTTTTTTTCTTCCAAAAGTTATTTAAAGGCAAATCCATAACTTCTGCTAGAGGTGATGGACAGTTCTAAAGTCTATCTACATTAAACGATGATTCAGATTAGATTTCATGGCAGAGGAGGCCAAGGCGCAAAAACCGCATCCGAGATATTTGCAAGAGGTGCACTTCTGAAAGGAAAACACATACAGTCTTTTCCTGAATATGGTGCTGCAAGACAAGGTGCTCCTGTACAGATCTTTCTAAGAATCAGCGATAAACCTATACGAATTCATTGTGGCATTAAGAATCCGACTGCCGTTGTAGTTCTAGATCCTACTCTTTTAGCCATGAGATTCATTAACCAAGGTATTGATCAAGACGGACTCATGTTAGTCAACTCTGCACTACAAAGCGAAAGCTTGAGAGAGTGCTTAGATTTCAAAGGACAATTATTCTATGTTGATGCTACTAAAATATCTAAAGAAGAATTTGGCAGACCTATACCTAATACTGTCATGGTCGGCGCATTAGCTAAAGCAACTGGCATTCTTTCTCTCGATGATGTGAAAAAAGCCATTGAAGATGAGATGCTTTACAAATTTGGAAAAGAAATTACTGATAAAAATATTAAAGCTGCAGAGCGAGCCTATAATGAGGTGATCTCTGTATGACTGCTAACAATGAAGGTAAGAAATGGAGTGAAATACCTATTGGCGGCGTTGTAGATCGTCCAGGTAGTAGTGAAGATTACAAAACTGGTGAGTGGCGAGACTCTAGACCAATTCATATTCCTGAGAAATGCATCAACTGTATGATTTGCTGGTCAGTTTGTCCAGACTGCGCAGTTGTAGGCAAAGACGGGGATTTTAAAGAATTCAATTATGATTATTGTAAAGGTTGCGGCGTGTGTGCAGAAGAATGTCCTGTCGACGCTATAAAGATGGAAGAAGAAGGAGATTTTCCTAATTCTGTAGAGGAAAAGAAATGATTAAGAAAACTATGCTGGCAATGACTGGTGCTGATGCTGTGGCTGAAGCCATGAGACAGATTAATCCTGACGTTGTTGCTGCCTATCCAATTACTCCTCAAACTCCTATTATGCATGGGTTTTGTAAATATTATGCACAAGGCAAGGTAGACACTGAACTAATAACTGTTGAATCAGAACATAGCGCAATGTCTGCTGTTGTTGGTGCGGCTGCCGCTGGCGCAAGAGCGATGACTGCCACTGCTGCTAACGGTTTAGCATTGATGTTTGAGATTGTTTACATTGCTGCATCTTGCAGATTACCTATTGTTATGAACGTTGCTAATAGAGCACTTAGTGCTCCAATTAATATTCACTGTGATCATTCTGATAGCATGGCTTGTAGAGATACTGGTTGGTTACAACTATACTCTGAGACTAGTCAAGAAGCTTATGAAAACACGCTAATGGCTGTTAGGATTGCTGAACATCCTGATGTACATCTTCCTGTTATGGTTTGCCAAGATGGGTTTATCACTAGTCATTCTATGCAAAACACAGAAATCTTTGATGATAATGATGTTAAGAAGTTCATAGGTGAATACTCTCCAAAATATTCTTTACTTGATACTGATAATCCTGTTACTGTGGGTCCTTTTGATATGTACAATTATTATTTTGAACATAAGCGTCAACAACTCGATGCAATGGAAAAATCCTTTGATGTGATAACTGATGTATTCTCTGAATTTGGTAAATTAGTTGGCAAGGAATATGATTTCTTTGAAGGCTACCAATTGGAAGATGCTGAAGAAGTAATTGTTGCATTAAATTCTAGTTGCGGTACAACTAAGGATGTTATTGATGAGCTAAGAGCCAAAGGTAAAAAAGTGGGTTTATTGAAAGTAAGGGTATTTAGACCATTTAATTTTAAACTAATTGTAGAAAAATTAAAGCATGCCAAAACAATTGCTGTGCTTGACAGAAGTGCTAGCTTTGGTGGCTTCGGTGGTCCTGTTTTCACAGAAATAAGAAGTTCATTTCATGAATCTGATGCTAAACCTAATATTATTAATTATATTTATGGTCTTGGTGGGAGAGAACTTGACCTGGAATTAGTTCATAAAGTATTTAATGAGATTAAAGAAATCTCTGAAACCGGGGAACTTGGGATTCAAGTTCGTTGCTTGGGGGTGAGACAATAAAATGCCATCCTTAAAAGATCTATCAAAAGGAGAGGAAAGATTAACATCAGGCCATAAACTTTGTCCTGGGTGTGCTGAATCCATTATTGTTAGAGCAGTTACAAAAGCAACCAACAACCCTATTGTTGTTTCTTGTGCAACTAGCTGTCTTGAAGTTTCATCAACTGAATTTCCTCAAACAGCCTGGAAAGTACCTTACATTCACAATGCGTTTGAAAATGCTGCTGCTACTCTATCTGGCGTGGAAAGTGCATATTTGGCACTAAAACGGAGAGGGAAAGTTAACAAAGAAATAAAATTCTTAGCATTCGGCGGTGATGGTGGTACTTATGATATAGGTCTGCAATCTCTCTCTGGCACACTAGAGCGTGGTCATGATGTAGTTTACGTTTGCCTAGATAATGAAGCCTATATGAACACAGGAATTCAAAGAAGTTCTGCAACTCCTCATGGTGCTTGGACTAACACTAGTCAAGTTGGAGATGCACACAGAGGTAAAGAAGAATTCAAGAAAGACATCTTACAAGTTGTTGCTGCTCATGATATTCCTTATGCAGCTCAAGCATCTCCTCACAATTATATGGATCTTTTCAACAAAGCGAAGAAGGCTTTTGAAACAAAAGGACCTGCTTACATAAATGTAATAAGTCCATGTGTCCCTGGGTGGAAGTACCCTCCTCATCTGACAATAAAGATGGCCAAGTTGGCTGTTGAAACTTGTTTTTGGCCTTTGGTTGAGATTGAACGAGGCAAATGGAAGCTAAACTTTGATCCTGGAGACAACAAGAAACCGATCACTGAATGGATCAAGCATCAAAAAAGATTCAAACACATATTCAAACCAGAAAATAAACACATTTTGGATGAGTTGCAAGCGCATGTAGATCTCAAATGGGATCTTTACAAAAAACGTTGTCAACTTTGATTTCTATTTTGTTACTTAGTAATTGTGTCTGATATAAATGATTATGCGGTTTAACATATATTATTGAATTTAGTAATCTTTAAATAGGAGCTGGCCTTGCTATAAAATGGCGTATGTTGTATAGATATTCTCGCCGACACACAATATATTGTGTATTTAGTGAGCTCAGAGAGGTGGTTGGAAATCGCTAAGGACAACAAAGAAACTAAAAAGAAATGTATTTCTCAAGTGAGAAAGAGAGATGGATCTATCGTCCCTTTTGACAGTGAAAAAGTAGTGGAAGCAATATTTCATGCTGCTCAATCCGTTGGTGGGAACGATCGAAAGAAGGCAGAAATAATTGCCGAAAGTGTAATTGAGTCGATGAACTCAACATTTCATCACAAATCTATTCCTTCTGTGGAACAGATATCTGATTTAGTGGAAAAGGTTTTAATAGAAGAGAACCACGTTAAAACTGCTAAAGCATTCATAATCTATCGTCAGAAACACAGAGAATTAAGAGAACGAAAATCTGCAATTCTTGGTGAATTTATTGATACTGATCTTAGCGAGAACGCTCTTAGAGTTCTTAAGGAAAGATACTTGCTCAAAGATAAAACAGGTAAGTTAAAAGAAACCCCTGAAGAACTATTTAGAAGAATCTCAGAAAACATAGCTCTTGCTGATGCCTTTTATGGTGAAAAAACTAAAGATGTTGGAGAAGTTTCTGAAGAATTCTACACTATGATGAGCAAATTAGAGTTTTTGCCTAATAGTCCAACTTTGATGAACGCCGGTACCGCTATTCAGCAATTATCCGCATGTTTTGTACTGCCTGTTGGAGATTCTATGGAAGAAATCTTTGATTCCATTAAGTATACTGCTTTAATTCACAAAAGTGGTGGCGGAACAGGATTCTCATTCTCAAGACTTCGTCCGAAAAATGATCTAGTCATGTCAACTAAAGGTGTTGCATCTGGTCCTATATCTTTCATGAAGGTCTTTGACGCAGCTACTAATGTTGTGAAGCAAGGTGGTAAACGTCGTGGCGCCAATATGGGTGTACTACGGGTAGATCATCCTGATATTCTTGAGTTTATCTCTTGTAAAGAGAAAAATGATCAACTAAACAATTTTAACATTTCTGTAGGATTAACTGAGAAGTTTATGAAGGCAGTAATTGCCAACAAAGACTATGATCTTATAATGCCTAAGAATAAAAAAGTTGTAAGAACACTTAACGCACGTCAAGTGTTTGATTTGGTTGTTACCATGGCTTGGAACAACGGAGAACCAGGAATGCTTTTCCTAGACCGAATCAACAAGGACAATCCAACGCCTAAAGTTGGTGAGATTGAAAGTACCAATCCTTGCGGAGAACAACCATTACTTCCGTTCGAAGCATGTAACTTGGGATCTATTAACTTGGGTAAATTTGTAAAAAGCGGCAAGGTTAATTGGGATCATTTAAGAGAAATAACTCGAAGCGCAATTCATTTCTTAGATAATGTTATTGATATGAACAAATATCCTTTACCTCAGATTGACGAAATGGTTAAAGCTAACCGTAAAGTTGGACTAGGTGTGATGGGCTGGGCAGACATGCTTGTTCAGTTAGGCCTTCCTTATAACTCTGAAGCTGGAGTTAAAATGGGTGAGAAGGTAATGAAGTTCATTAACGATGAGGCTAAAAAAATGTCTCAGGAACTTGCTAAGAAAAGAGGCGCATTCCCTAACTTCAGGAAAAGTATTTTTGCTGAGAAAGGAGAACCTAAGATCAGAAATGCAACTCGAACAACTATTGCTCCAACCGGAACATTAAGTATGATCGGAGAAGCATCTGGTGGCGTCGAACCTAACTTTTCTATCTGTTTCATGAAAAGGGTTATGGATGCTCAAGAACTTCTATACGTTAACAAATTCTTTGAAAGAGCAACAAAAGAAAAGGGCGTATACAGTGAAGACTTGATGAGGAAGATTGCAAATAAAGACACAATACAAAACATTGAAGAACTTCCTGAAGAGATCCGATCTAGTTTTGTTGTTGCACACGACATAGCTCCTGAATGGCATATCCGAATGCAAGCTGCATTCCAGAAACATTGTGATAATGCTGTATCCAAAACAGTAAATTTTCCTAACTCTGCAACTGTTAAAGAAGTTGAAGAAGTATACATGCTGGCTTACAAACTAGGATGTAAGGGTGTAACTATTTACCGTGATGGAAGCAGGGACAATCAAGTTCTCAACATAGAACACGTTAAGAAAGAAGATAAGAAGGTTCCTGATGCGAAGAAAACAGTAACGAAGAAGACTGTGGCAAAGAAGGAAGAACCAAAGAAAGTAATAACTCTCGCAAAGAAGAGCGATAAATCCGCTTGCCCTGAATGTGGGGGCAGGATGAACCAAAGTGAGGGTTGTGCATCTTGTCCAGCGTGTGGCTACTCGTTTTGTAGCTGAATTTGAAGTGATTGATAATGGCTCATCCAAGCTTAGGACTTGTGCAAGTTTACACAGGCGAAGGTAAAGGTAAAACTACTGCGTCTATGGGTCTCGCTATGCGGGCCATTGGTCAAGGCTTCAAAGTTTACATTGTTCAGTTTTTGAAAGGCGGTTCATACACTGGAGAGTTTGTGACTGCTTGCGAATACTTACCTTCTGAAAAAATCATGTTTATTCAATGTGGTAAAGGCTGTTTAAAAAGTCACAAGCAACTAAAGATTGATACTCTTTCTAAAACCGATCCCGAGTTTATCACTGTGCGGGATGAGGAAAAATGCGGTAGTTGCAGATATTGCTTTACGGTCGACGACAGCGAAGAGAAGAATATAGAACGATCATTTGATCACGCAAGAGAAATTGCCAAATCAGGGGACTGGGATATTCTAATCATGGATGAAATAAATTGCGTTGCTGCCTCCGGGTTAATCTCTCCTGAGAAAGTTGTTTCTTTGATGAAAGAAAAACATCCTAATTGTGAATTAATTCTTACTGGACGAAACGCGCCAGAATTAATCAAGGAATCTGCCGACTTAGTATCTTACGTTAAAGAAGTTAAACACTATTACAATACAAAAGGCATCTTGGCAAGAAGAGGAATTGAGTATTAGTACAATGATTGAGGAAGCAAAAACTTGCACCAATTGTGAACTATCTAAAACTAGAACGAATGTTGTTATTGGTAAAGGTCGAGAAGATGCGGAAATTCTTTTAATCGGTGAAGCTCCTGGTAGAAACGAGGATGAACAAGGCTTACCTTTTGTTGGTGCTGCAGGCAAAAATCTTGATAAGTTCTTATCTGTTATTGGCTTAAGCTCTGAAGATGTTTACATTGCCAACATTCTAAAATGTCGTCCACCTGAAAACCGTGATCCTAAGCCTGACGAAATAAAAATCTGCACTCCTTGGTTGATTAAACAGATAGAACACATCAAACCAAGAGTAATTTGCACTTTAGGTAACTATTCTACTAAATTTATTCTTTCAAAATGCGACCCTGACCACATGAAATCCATTGGAGGGATATCTGCATTACATGGAAAAGTGGTTACTGTTGTAATTAATCAGACTGAATACAAAGTTATTCCTCTCTATCATCCTGCGGCACTAATCTACAATCGCTCTCTCCAAAGTCAGATGGATGAAGACCTGATTACGGTTAAGAAAACAGTGGAAAAGTACACAGGAACGCCTCTAGCCAAGCAAAAGAGCCTTTCTGAGTTTTAAACATACTGAAAGTTATATTTAAATATGATAATTAATCCTAGCTTCTTACTATAATATGTTATTCGAATCACACAGACTAATTATCCGAAGAGCGGTAAAAAAGTTCAAACATCCTTTGTTTAGAAAGTACGCTAATGAGTTAGAAAAAGGTTGTGTTGATGAAGATTGGCCTCAACTTATGATTGGCTCTCTAGATCTTGGAATAACCGGAGTAAATCACGCTTACAATCCTGAAACAAAGAAAGGATTTGCTTTCTTCAAGAATGCTAAAGAAAAAGCCGGAGAATACTTCCATAAAGCGGTTGAACATTATAAACAAAAGAATCATTCTAAAGCTTTCGAATATTTAGGAAGATGCTCACACATGCTTGGCGATGTTGCAACACCTGCTCATACACAAAATCTCCCTCATTATGTTGGCTATGATGATTATGAACACTTCTTAGAAAACAATATACAGAAACTTAAGTTTAAGACGGGTACTGTGCGACAGAATGTAAAGAGTATGCGAAGAAAAACTCTTGCCAAGATTGTAGATGAAGTTGCAAAGTTCAGCTTCAAACTAAAATATTGCGAAGGGCACAAATTTCATACCCCTATTTTGAAAGTAATGGGTTTAGTAAAACGAGAAAAGAAGGAAAAGCTTCACAAAATGTCTCATCAACTAGTTCCTATGACTATGGCGGCTACTTTAGTATTGTTTCAGCTATTTTTGATTGCTGTAAAAAAAGATAAAGCTAAAAAGTTAGCTGGCGAGATCTGATAACTTTTTCATAACGTGTTCTGCTATTGGTTTAAGATTAACAGTGTCTTCTTCATTATATTGCATTAGTAAATCTAAGAAATGTCTATCGTTTGTAACCTTCCACAGACGATATAGCTTGCAAGGATCTCCCGATCTTATCTCATAATCTGTGATCCTTTCAATACCTAATAGTTTTTCAACCTCTTTTAATCCTCCTCTTAACCCAATTCTTGCACATAACGGCTTCAGATCTACATGTATCTGGGGAAAATCTAGATTAAAGTATTTTCTAAGTTGAGGCAAATCAAAAGACGCGCCATTGTATGTCACAATCATTTTGTACCTTGATAAGACCTCTTTAACATCTCGTATGTTTAAGTTTATTCCTCTAACAAACATCATAGTTTCATATCCATCATATAAACACACAGCAGTAATATCATTATTCATACGATTAATCTCTATATCCAAATAAACACACTCGTCTTTGTAATATTCATATAGTCTCCATCTTTCTCGATTAGGTAAACAGTTGCTCAAGTATTCTATGTTATCGCTAAGAAGTTGCTTTTTTACATATTCTATTTGTTTGTGATACTTCAGCTTTCGCTTTTTTGAGATTCCTTTAATTGAATCTTTTTCAACAAAGTCGCTCCAACAATTTATTCCTTGATCCCATATTCTCCGCTCGAATTTTGGAGAAATGCCGTCGAGAAATACAAAACTTTTTCTTATCATAAATGAAACAAGAACCTTCTTCTTAAAAAGAATTATGCTGGCATGTCCAGTGACCAGTGAGAAATCACGAAAATAATAAACTCGCGTCAGGTCTAACTCTAAATATATCAGTCATTCTCTCTGTCATATATTGCATTGCTGCAAAACATTTGTCTAATCCATCTGCGATCTTAACATAAACTGGAGACTTGCTTGCCTTACCATAGAATGATCTGATCCAGTCATCTGCAAAGGTGGGAGAACCTCTAACTAATCCAGGATATCTTCCTCTTACTATAAACAATTCATCAGTAAAGTACTTTGTATCGTGCCAGTCCATTCTTCCTTCATCTACTGCCAGGATAACATCTGTAACTCTATATCCTCTATCTGCATGTCTGAGATTCTCAAATCGAGAATACATCGCCAACAAATTACCCATTAACTGAGAAACATCATAATGTTGAGAAACATCAACCTTCTGCCTATGCAATGCAATCATTGCCACTAATCCCATTATTCTTTCAAGATCTGCATCTTGTAAAAATACTTCATCTTGTAATGTTTCTTCTGCTAATCCTACAACAACATCAAAGTCTAAAGAATTAGCCATGTGGTCTCCAGTTTCTGCCAACGCCCTTGCAGCCCATCTCTGATTATCTGGGCCCATCATCATAAGGCTAGGCATAGTTCCATTTGCATTCAACTCTGCTGCGACTCTTTGAGCCCATTTATCTTTATTGACAACTCCATCTAGATCTAGTGTTAATCTTTCCAACCCGTTCCTCGCCATAACAAAATACCGGTAGTGGAGATTTAAATACATTCTGACACAAATATGTCAACGCTCAGAACAAACTTTATAAATAAACAAAACAAAAAATCCGTTATGTGGGGCAAGAAAGGCAAATTCAAATGGTTTCTCGCTGGAGAAATTGTCGCTGAACTATTTGAGGCTGGTTTAACGTTATTAACTGTTTCTTTAGGGTTAAAATACTACCAGATGAAGACAAATTACTTTGAAGTTCTTGCACTAATGTTTAACAAACTCGGAATTGGTGGTGCTAGTGCAGAATCTTCTGCAATGGTTGATACAATTGGTTCAAGTTTTCCTTTTAATTATCTTTACAGTTTCAATCCCAATACTGCGATATTAATTGGCGCGGTAGTTGCCATAATTGGTTTGGTTCTTACAGTACTAACTACAAAACATTTCAAAGAATTCGTGAGAGAACTTGGAAAAGGAATGATGGTTCCTGGTGTTGTAGGTTTAGTGTCTGTGATTATATTAACTTTAGCCAATGCTTCTGTTCTACAAACAATCATCACAAAATCTCAATTCTCAGCTACTGCTGAAGCGGTTGCATTAACAGAAATCGGCGTGCTCACTTGGCAGACGATGGGGATTCTATTCATTATTGGTATTTATGCAGTTATATGCGGTCTACTAATACAATATGTTGTAAAGACTCTTGGCGCAAAGCGACATTTAATTCTATATTTTGTTGGAAACGCTTTATTTGCTTTGGGGATATTCTCTTTTGCCTACTATTTCCTTGTAAGAATCCTTGGATTACAGTTCATCGCAGATACGCTATACGGAGCAAGCTTAATAAAATATTTTGTAATGTCTTGGTACATATCTCGAGTGTCATTCATAGTCTGTTTAGTGTTATTTTTTGTTGGTTGGTCAATATTCAAGGTTTCCAAGAAAATGCCTAAGCGTCCTGTAGTAGAACACTGGTTACTAGATTATTTCTTGGGACACTATCCAAGAAGAGCGCAACCCCATCCACACTACCAACAAAGACAACATCCTCATCAAAACTTAAGGCCAGTTCATCCTTACTCTTACCAGCGTAGCTACAGTCATTACCCTCATCATCAAAAAAGAAAATAAAAAAAGAATTAGTATACTTCTATCTCTCCGTTCTTAACAACTTTTACATTGTACTCGAACAGAGGGTCTCCATTAACATCCATTGTCAACACACCTGAAGCACCTTGCCTATCACGAATAGTGTACAGATAGTTCTTTATTGCTTCTGAATCATCACCGTGCAATTTCATAGCTTCTGCCAACACATAGACCGCATCATATGTTGCTGAATGATAAAATGGTGGTAATCCTGTCATTTCCCCAAACAATGCGTTATACTTTGCTTTAAAGTCAACAAACAAAGGGTTTTTCTCATCAAAAGCCGGCTCTGCGAACATTACTCCTTCAACTAATTCGGGATTCTGATCTAACATGTCTGATGTTACAATCACTTCATTACCTAGTATGGGTATTTCTATTCCCAATTCTCTAAATTGTTGAAGTATTAACGCAGGTTTTCCTGGAGTTAACGGCAACACGTAAACTGCATCTGCTCCTGACTCTTTTATTTTGGTTAATTGAGTTTTAACGTCACTATCCTCTGCATTAAACATTTCTTCTGCAACAACATCTCCATTATACTTCGACTTAAACACTTCTTTCAAAGCCATTGAATAATCGTTTACTTCAACCAACAAAGCAACCTTGCCAAACTTTTCAGAATCTGCCAACTCTGCCATTTTCTTTCCAGTGCTTGCATCTGATGGGAAATTTCTAAAAACATAATCTCCTGCTTTAGTTATCTCGGGACTTCCTGCAAACGATGAGAACAAAACAACTTTATTTGCTTCAACTATTGGTGCGGCACCCATAACCTCTGGACTACAGAAAACCATCATTGTTTCTACTTTATCAACATTGATTAACTTTTGTACTGCAGTTGTTGCATCTTTAGGATTGCAATGTCCATCTTCATAAATAATTTCTAAGGCTCTTCCATTTATACCGCCAGCAGAATTAATTTCATCCACTGCCAACATTGTTGCATCTCTCATTGGTTCACCGTATGCTGCGACATCTCCGCTCAACGGTCCAACCCAGCCTATCTTTATTGGGTCTGCTTTAACAACTTCTGAATTTATCTTTTGACCACCGCACCCAACTAAGAATACCAGAATCAAAAGAATTGCTAAAATTTTAAGTTTCATTTTTCAAACCTACCTCCTCGTTTGTCATTGATAGGTAATGATTAGGCGATAATCTATATTAAACTAATCTTTAGTTTTTCACACATAAATGGCTACATTTATAAATTAAAACCATTTATTGATTAATTATGGCTTTCAATATAGACAAAATTGATAAAAGGATTTTATTTGAGATGGATGATTATGCTAGAATTCCAGAGACTAAGCTGGCTAAAATGGTGAATCGTTCGAAAGCCTCCATAAGATATAGAATCAAACAGTTAGAACAAAAGAAAATCATAACTGGTTATCATGCATGGATTGATCCTACTAAAGTTGGTTATCAAGTATACAAGATTTATCTTAAAGTTGCAAACAAACCAAAACGAAGAAAAGAGTTTATTGATTATATCAAAAAAGAAAAAAGTGTATTCTGGTTAGGGGTTGCAGATGGTGCTTGGGATTTAGGAATTACATTCTTTGCAAAAAACAACACAGACTTCTACGAGTTTCAACACAAATCATTTTACAAGTTTAGAGATATTATTCTTTCAAAGAAAACAGCAGTTGTGGCTGAAGTTGTTATTTCTCCCAAAGGTTTTCTGTTAGATCAGAAAAAACATAAACGTACTCATTTCTTTCTCAACCCTGCAAAGAACCAATTAGATTATATAGAATATTCCATGTTGCGACTTTTATTCAAGAATGCCCGAATCTCAATTGTAGAAATGGCAAGACAAACAAAATCGACTGTTGACATGGTTCGAACCAGACTTAAGAGGTTAGAAAACACAGGCGTGATCGTTTGCTACAAAGCAACAATTGATCATAATAAGATTGGTATGGAATTCTTTAAAACATTTCTTTATCTATCCCAAATAGATCCTGACCAAGAGAAAAAAATGGTGAATTATCTTCTTAGTCACCCAAATATTCTGCACGTCGTAAAACAAGTAGGCCCTTGGGAAATTGAGCTAGAAATAATGGTGGAAAACTATCTGAAATACACTGAAATTCTGAATGAAATAAAAGAACATTTTCCCGACGAAATAATGGATGTGGATACTGCCATCATGGGTGGAGATTATGTATTTCCTTGTCGAGATATAGTATTTGAATGATTATTCTAAATGTTTATAACAATTCTCTAAGATTATTTTGTGATTATTATCTTCTTTTATCTCAAATATACTTATTGCAGTATTCTTCTGAGAAGTAACATCTTCCATTTCATCAGGAGTTTTATTCTGGATTGCAGTTATCAACGCCAGATTAATGCCGTTATGTGCCGCAAACAACACCGAACCATCTTTATACTTAGAATATGCTTCATCTAAGATTTTCTTTGCTCTGGCCAACATGTTCGCTCGACTTTCAATACCTTCTGGACGGTCCAATCCATTTTATCAACAGACATACCCGCATACTCTCCCAGATCTCCCTCTCTCAACTCTGCTACATAAAACACAGGAACGTCTGGATGAAACTTGGCAATCTCTTTAGTAGTATCTGCTGTTCTTGCTAGGTCACTAGAATAAATTGCATCAATATTTTCATCCTTTAATCTCGAAGCCAACTTCTTAGCTTGCTCTATACCTAAAGGAGTCAACTTACCAGGCATATGACCTTGTAGAATTCTCTTTACATTCTCTTCAGTTTGTCCATGTCTTGTTAGGATTAGTCTCATACAATCACCCTCCCTAAATCTAAATATAAACCTTTCGAGAATATCTTACTGCTGCAAACGCAAATACTAGAAAACCGATCAACACGAAAAAGAACAGACCTTGTACTCCAAAATAATCTGCCAAAATACCTGAAAAGAATATCAA
>Ga0209042_1000292_pt1 | contig 58659 bp, 33 predicted proteins | sample SaaInlV_200m_DNA_6_FD_184649 | JGI IMG/M metagenome (GOLD analysis project Ga0209042, IMG submission 184649) | Marine microbial communities from expanding oxygen minimum zones in the Saanich Inlet - SI037_S2LV_200m_DNA (SPAdes) (version 2) | ecosystem: Environmental > Aquatic > Marine >... | reverse complement strand
GTCAAGAAAACAGGGAAACAGGTTTGTCTGGACAGAACCGAACTGAATAGCAGGAAGATCAAGCACGGTTCTGTCTCAAGGACTTTTGACAGAACCTACGTACTCACGAGGAAAACAGAATGAAGAAATCAGCACTGAGTGTTCTTGCAGGGACTGCTGTCTGCCTTGCGCTGACGCAGTCGTTCGCGGCGGAGTCATCGGCCGACGGGACGGTTCCACTCATGGACGGCCAGACGCTTGACGGTTGGCACAAAGTCGGGGGTGGGGATTGGGCGGTCGAAGATGGCGCATTCGTCGGTCGAGCCGAGAAGGCTCGGCTGTACGGGCTTCTCGTGAGTGACAAGACGTTCAAGAACTTCACCGTCCGCTTCAGCTTCAAGTGCGTCACGGGCGATAGCGGCTTCTACATCCGCACCATCATTGAGGAACCCGACAAGGCGAAGGGGCTGCAAGTCCAGGTTGGTCGTGCAGGGAGCGGAACCGGCGGAATCTATGAGAGCTACGGTCGCAAGTGGCTGGACAAGCCTACGGCTGAGCAGCAGAAGAAGATCCTCAGCGCGGATGACTGGAACCGGATGACGATTTCTGCTCGCGGAGGGGATGTTGTTGTTCATGTGAACGGTGTCAAGACGGCGGAGCTCAAGGACGATTCTGGCCGGCCGGAGGGCCACTTTGCGCTCCAGATGCACTCCGGAAATGTCATGCACGTGATGTTCAAAGACATCGAGATTCAGGAACTGCCGTGACCGGGATGGGGGATGACGTCCAGGCCATAGCCAGCAACTCCGCCAATGTGTGTGGCCCTCCAGGAGAGTCGTCGGACTGTCTCGGCTTGGCTTGGGAGGTCCTGGCCCAGAAGCACGCGAAAGAGCGCTGGGACAGAGCTGCGGCTTCTCACCATCGGCTCGGCCGGAAGGTAGAAGGTGGTGGGGAAGCCGTTCTTGACCGCGCCGTCTCACAGTGGGATAGTATGTGCATGGCACAACCGGCACAAACCTATGAGCATTACACCTGGGATGACTACCGTTCCTGGCCCGACGACGAGCGCTGGGAGATCGTTGGCGGCCAGGCGTTTGCCATGTCCCCGAGCCCAGGTTCTCGACACCAGAAGGTCTGTCTTCGTATTGGTGCTGCGTTGGAGGCCGCTCTTCGCGGTCAGCCCTGTGAGGCGTTCATTGCCCCTCTGGATGTAAAGCTCTCCAACGAAGACATCGTCCAGCCCGACGTGCTCGTGGTATGCGATCCTCGCAAGGTCATCGACACGCATATCGAGGGAGCCCCGGATGTGGTGATGGAGGTCGCGTCGCCTTCGACGACCGTACACGATCGCCTGGTCAAGCTCAGGCTTTACGTTGCTTTCGGCGTGAAAGAGTACTGGATTGTGACCCCGGATTCACGCTTGGTGGAGGTTCTGGTGACAGACGGTGACAGCTACCGGATCCACGGCGTTTTCGGGCCCAACGATACGTTGACGAGCCCGACGTTGAGCGACCTGGAACTCCCCCTTGACACCGTCTTCGACTTCCCGACTCCGGAGGGCGAACACGTCAATGAGGTACGGGAGCCCCCTCCGCCGTATCCGGCAAGGGCCAGCCGGAGCTGACCGGCAGCCCCACCATCCCCTCCTCTGCCGGTCCCTCTTGTGTAACGCGTCTGAGCACGATTCAATCGCGGGATGGCACCCGCTCCCACGTTGGTTTGGCCGTCTTCAGCGTGGGGTGCCTGCCATGGCCCGATCGATTCACTACTGGGCAGTTACCCCTCTGATATGCCTGGAGGACCGTGTTCAGGTGTCGGCAACCGCCAGCACTTCAGGAAGTTCAGCTGGGTTCCAGTAACGAAGAACGGTCAGCCTGCCGGGAGGGAGGGTGATCTCCGCTTCTGAGGAGCCGTCGATCGAAGAGACGTAGGCCGATCGGGCCTGGTCCTCAAGGTTGCCGATCGCGACCCAAAGCGAGTCGTTCACGAACAGTGACACGCGGCGGCGCCCGGCGGTTGTCGGGAAGGGGGCATTGGGCAGATCCGCGATTTCCAGATAGACCACGGTGTTGGGTGCAGTCATGCGGCGGAACATCTGCACATAGTCACCGTATCGCTCGCGCCCGGCTGCCCAACTGGCGTTGCCCAGTGGCGCAAGTCCCGCCTTGTCCTGCGCCTTCATCCACTCCGTCCAGTGATCGTACGTCTGTTTCCAGGAGGTGCCGGGGATGTCGAACATGCTCTCCTTTTCGCCGTAGCACCCGTCCTCAAGCCACGGGAACTGCAGGTACGGAATCGCGGCGGCCATGGACAGGTGCTCGATTTCGGGCACGCGCGCCAAGTCGGGGGTCAGATCCCTCTGATCCCAGTTGGTGATGAGTCGACTCCAGTCGTTGAAGCGCAGAACGTAGGGGGGATAGGTCTTGGTCTTCTCGACTGAGGCCAGCACATCCGGGATACCTTCGCCCAGCAGCAAGTAGTCCCAGCAGCGGTCTTCGAACGGTGGTGGTCGGTCTCCGCCGATGTGGGCCACCGTTACGCCTCCCCGCAGCCTGACTTTGGTGTACATCTCGCACAGCAGGTCGTTCCACAGCGCGAAGAAAGCTCTGTCGAGGGCGTCCCGAGTATCGCCCTGCGGCAGGGCGTGTGGATCAGCTTCCGCGAAATGCACATGCCCATCGTTCTCGGGGTTCGCGCACCCCGGCATGTGCGGCCCGATTCCACCGTCCCAGTAGATGCCGTCGAAGCCATAGTCGTCGAGCAGCTTGTCGATTCCGCGCAGGAAGTAACGGCGCCAACCGGGACTGCCCGGACAGAGCCGATCGAAGTCGCAGCTGAGCTCCACGAGATGCCCGCTCCCCCGGCTCCATTCGGGGTGATGGTCGATGTTGGAGACGTCGAGGTAGCCGGGAGATACGTAGGAAATGACTCTGAGATCCCGGCGGTGCGCTTCGTCGAGGAAACGTCGCAATCCCGGCTCGTTGATCGCGTCGAATACGCCCTTGCCATGGACCCCGCACCATTCGTTCCAGTACCACAGGTGTACGACGCCTCTGCCCCATTCCGCGTACAGGTCAAGTAGATGCCAATCCTCGTCCGTGGGATGGTACGGCTTGCGGGTGGGGTAGTGCCCGAATTGGTACCGTACATGGCATGGTTCGTAGTCGAGAATGCGTTGCCTTGCCATACATGCAGTCTCAACGCCGTTTTCATGGGCCCACTTAAGCCAACGCAACCGATCCATCGCGGCCTCCTCGCTTCTGTGAGTCACCATTGTGTTCGAGCAGCATTCCCGGCAGAGCCGCGCACAGCGTGAGCGGGTTTACCTGCCCGTGACCTCGGGCACCACTCCCGCAAGTCGCGGCTCTGTTCACGCGGCGTTCCCGGCAACGCACAACGGGAACCGGCTGCCATGCCCGCCGGGATGTGTCTCGGATCGGAGCTCATTGTTCCCTGAGCGCTGCTTTGCCCCAATACGAGTCGAGAAGGCGCTCCAGCTGTGCATAGTGTTTCTCAGCCAACGCGAAACCGGCTTGGTCAATCGTCGTGAGAATCCTGGACCCAACTTGCGGATCGATGGTCGCCGGGGCCACAGTGAATCCGTGGAGCCAGAGCTTACCCGCTCTCATAATGTCCACCCGGACGGAGAAGGTGCGCTTCTGACCCGGTGGGAGCTCGGGTATGGTAAGGACGACGGGCCGGGGTTGCGGAGTCAGCGCGACTTCGGTCTGGGCCGACCAGAAGGTCCCATCCACATTGCCGGTAACGAACAGTCGTGCCCGGGTCTTGCGGGTGCCGCGCAGGTGGGCCGTGACTTGGATTGCCTGATGGGGTCCGGGATCGAACGGCGGGCCGTTGATGTGGAGGCGGTCGCCGGTAGACTCGATTGAAAGGGCCCGGCCATGTTCGTCGTCATCTACGACCGTCCAGGCCGTGCTGTCCTTCGGGTGCGGTCGCCAGCCGGTCGGGAGCTGGTCAAGTGGTGCATCCGTGAAGTCACAGCTTCGGAGCAGCTCGACGTGCTTCGCCGCGCTGATGGCCTCGAGCCAGGCCGCTTTCCTGTTCTGCAGTTGCTGCACCCTTCCTTCCAGGCGGAGGCGTTCGTCCTCGGGGATTGAGGTAGAAGCACCTTCGATGGCGGCTGGGAATGGCGCGCGGAATGACCGCAGCGCAAACGGCGGCAACGCAAGGTCCAGCGCCCCGGCCCCCACGGTCAGGCCCGTCGCCAGTGAGACGATCTCTGACTGCGTATCCAGGCTCAGTCTCGTCTGCACGGGGTAAGGGGCTTGGTTGACCAGGTAGAAAACCAGGCTGTTGCCGGCGATGGTGGTCCGACAGACTACGGGCTCCAGGTTCAGCGGAAGCGGTGCGAACGGTTGCCTCGGGAGTGGCCGGTACTCGGCAGCAAATTCCCGCATTTCGGTTTCGCGTCCCATGGGTACTTGCCAGCCGCCGTCAAAGATAGTGCTGGGGTCGAAGCCCGCCATCCAGCTTGCGTAGCGCTCCAAATTGTTGCGACCAGCGGGGGCGATCGTCCCGACCAGCCAAGTGCGGCTCGGCATCCAGGCCACGTCATCGAAGTCCTGCAAGCGTGACTCGTAGTACTCATGGAAAGTCAATGCGGCTGAACGGGGACCCCTGGAGTAAAGGCGGTTGACCTCGCCGGAAAGCTGCAGATCGCGTGCGATCGGGCCTCGCTTCTCGCCATACTTACGGACATAGCGCGACTGTGGGCCCTGCCGCACGGGGCGGGTGACAACGATCCCATCGTCGTTCATGTACAATGCCGGATCCAGTCCCTTCACACGGAAAAGCTCGTGTAGGGACTTCCCCGAGGCGTACCAGTCCCGGGCATCGTCGGTAACCAGGATGGACTGGAACGTATTCATGTAGGCGACGTGAAGGGTAAGGTCCGACCGGGCTTCACGCATGGCGTCACGCAGGGTCAGCATCAGGCCATGCAGCTTCCGGCAACGCCAATCAACCCATTCGGTTCGAGCATGCTTGAGAAGCCACTCGTAGCGTTTCATGAAGCGATCCGGATCGTCGCCTCTGATCGGGATCTTCCGCCCCGTCTCCCCTTCGAACAGACGGATCGTGTAGTCGCCGTATCCGTACTCCAGTCCCGGATATTGAACGAAAGCCAAGCCGCGGTGCTGGATGGCAATCCCGGCGAAAGACCGGTGTTCCGCGTACCGGCGGGCCGCCTCCGAAACGATGTCAACCATGGCCTGTTGTACGGCGGGGTGGAGGGGGTTGTAGTGTGGTGAAAGGCGATTGCGCCCCGTTCCGCGACTCCAGAAAGCGCTGGAGTTGACGCCATCATTCCGCACCAGATCGATGTCAGCCAGGCCGGTCTCACCGGAACTGCGTGTGGCCTCGAGCTGTGGAATGAGCTGCTCAAAATCAATGCTCGGGATCAGGTACAGCCCATCGCGCTCAAAGAGTCGGCAGTACAGTTCCAGAAGATCCTTCTGAAACGGATCCCGGCCATCCGGGAACAGGTTCCATTTGTCGTAGCGATGCACATGCCCCGTGAGGGCGGTGGGATAGAGGGTGCTCTGGTAGCCATGACTCATCAGTAGCACGGCATTCATGCCGACGTACGTCATGTAGTCAACCAGGTGGCGTCCGGCATCGTAGAACGTACGCCAGTCTGCCAGGCTCCTTCCGCCTGCTTCAACCTCGACGCCCCCGAAGTTCTCGACGACCTTGGGTTCCTCATAGTAGATGCCCAGCAGCCGCTGGGGCCCGGAGGCGGGAGCCCGGACACGCAGAGCAGGAAGGCCTTTTGCTGCCTCGTACAGCCGGATCTCCGAGACGGCGGCATCGGCGCCGTCCTGCTGGTTCGTCACCAGCACGATGGGCTCACGCGTTCGCGGCCAGAAAATGAGGGAGTGGGCAGCAGGCTTGCTTGCCGTGCGGTGCTCCCCGCCGGTGTGGAAGCCGGAGTCCAACTGGACGGGCGCGAGTTTGCCAACGGCATTGGGTTCGAAGATGGAGACACCGACCGTGCGCCACCCGTCATCCGGATAAGCCATCTCCATGATGTGACAACGTCCGGCATTCTGGACTTCCAGTCGGTAGGCAAACCATCCCATGTGCCCGTGTGTGTCGGTTCGGTTGCCGGCGGGACGCCCTTTCGTGGACGTGACGCGGCATGGACCGAGAGGAAGCGTTTTCATGGTAGTTCCCGGATCGCCTAAATAGGCGTGGCGGTCCTCCGGGTCGGTGCAATCGATGCGATCGACGAGCCGGCGTTCCAGTGCCGCCGGTCGCTCTGGAGGCGCGTCGGGATCGACAACCACGACATCCAGGCGTGCTCGAGCGGAGTCCAATCCCGAGCCCTTCGCCTCTGCGATAAGGCTGCACGCACCCTCCGTCCGGGGGGCTCGGACGGCCACTTCCCACTCCGTCGGCTTGCCTTGCTGAATCACAGCCTTGAACGCCTGCGCGGAGCCGCCATCGATAGTCAGACTCAGGCTTACCGCCACATCTTTGCCGTCGTCCGTGATTGGGTTCGGAATGACCCGCAATGGGATCTTCTCCCCAGGCGTGAGTACCAGGTCCTCACACATCGGCACCAAGCGCAGCGAATCCCTCGGATCCCGTGACACCACGACTTTGCAGCCCTCCTCGGTCACGACGAATGTCTGTCTCTCCGCCAAGATGTCGCTCAGACGAAAGCGCACCGGCTTGGGCCCCAACTGCAACACCACCTCTGCCGACAACGGTCCACGCACGGAGAAGCACGCGCCATCGGTGAGACCGGCAGTGAAACAATCGACCCCGAATGCGTGTGGAGTAACCTCGAACACCCCCTTCTCCCCGGGATCCATCAGATAGCCTTCGGCACGCACGATCGTGCCTCCCTCAACGTCCACCGTTCCTTTCCAGTCCTGTGCGCCACCCCAGCCCCATTCTGCCACGACTGACATCGTCACGTCGGGTGTCTCCGCCCCCCAGGCACAGACTACATGCAGGCCAACCAAGCACACCATGGCAGAGCAGAGACGCTTCGGTGTCATCGCATCGTTCCTCCGAGGGTTAAGCGTTCGGCGCTACTATAGCCGACTGTTGGTCCGAGCGATCCCGGGAAACGCGGTCGGCCTGGCCGCACTACTCCGGTTCAACGGGCGGGGATGCCTCCAGAGCCCGAAGCCTTCGGACCAAGGCAAAACGGAGACACTGACTTAGTGACGCGAAGAGCTCTGAAGATTGTCCCAGACGAAACCACGGGCATTCTGCACGTGTTTACATAAGTTTGGCAGATCAAGAAACGTATCTACCTGAAGCTAAACATGAAGGGATTGTGAGGCATGCCAGATTGTGATTGATTTGTGGGCCGAATGCGGGTAGTTTGAGATGACGATGGTGTTCAGGCATGTGTGATGGGCACATTGACAGGCACACCATGGCTGAGATCCTCATTCCGCTTGGTTCAGCAATTCTTGCCGTGTTATGTGCGTGTGACTTACCAGCCGAAACCGGCATAGCCGTTGGGCCCACGTCCCAAATGGAGGCAAGTGGTGAGGCTGACGTGTCCACTGTGCGGCAGTGAGGAACGCCAGGAGGCTGTTCGACGCAGGGACCATTGGTCGATGCCTCCTGACCGGCGGTGCACCTACTGCGGTGTGCTGTGGCGGCCGGGCACCGCGAAGATCGATGCGTTCTTCAAGGCCGTTTCCGGCGCCGTCATCGGCATGGCTCTCTTGAGTGCAGCATACGCGTTGCTGGCCGGGGTGTTGGGCGCCGACGGGGGCCTCTGGGCCCGGGCGTCACGGCTTGGGGCCAGCGCCTTGATCCTCGGCGTTCTGCGAGAAATGCTGCACGACGTCTGGTACGGGGCTCAAGTTCTCGCGGGCAAAGCGGGTGCGATCGAGGTGCTCAAGAACCCGGCAGAACCGCAAGTGCAGAGCGTTCCGCCGACACCCGATACCCGCTGCCAGATCTGTAAGATGGGAATGACCTCGGACGAGGTCTTCCGCTGTTGCGCAAACTGCGCTGCAGTGGTGCATGAGAAATGCTGGTCGTCATTCTGCCCTCGGTGTCGTGGGGAAATGAAATGACTGGCACAACCAGGTACGGAAGAAGGAGAGGACGGATGAGGCTGGAGAAGATGCTCGTGAGCATGGTCGTGGGGAGTATGTGCCGAACCGTATGCCTGCACGATCGCAAGTGAGCCGACGACCGTCAAGTGCGTCAAATGGAAGGACAGCTACACCTTCTCGAAAGGGGACGTACGCGATTGGATGTACCGGGCTGGGACTGTCGTCCAGGGCAACTACATGGTCCGGGCCGCCCTTGAGTCCATGCCTGAGAAACAGGCTGCGGGTGTGAAGAAGCAGATGGGCTGGTAGGTCAAGGGAGCGATGGCGATGGGATGCCGAACCCCATGGTCTCGCTATAGAACGCTATTGACCACGGAAGGAAAACCAGGATGCGTGTTTGCCACAGACAGGCTCGGTCAAGGCGTGCGACTGGTTGCGCTGTAAGTCTACTCGTGTTCCTCCTTGCCTTGCCCGTCGGGGCTGTTGATCCGGAAGCTGGCCCGGTGAACGCCACGAAGACATTCGCTCGTGTACGGGAACTGTGGAAATCAGGTCAAGTTCTGTTCAGGAAGGGCAATTTCCATGGCGCCGAAGGGCAGCTGCGGGAAGCTGCGGAGCTCCTGAATGTCCTTATGAAGCTGCAAGACGAGCGATTTGCTGGACACTGCCGCGACTTTGCGGTGGTGCAAAGCCTTCACGGCTGGTCGGTCAAGCGTCAACGCGGCAGGTCTATGGAGGGTGAAATGCTGTGGCGACAGTGTCAGGCGAACCCGGACTGGTGTCTGCCTGCTGAGCATGTGAACGCTCTTCGGCCGGCTCCCGCACGGGAGACGTCGTCCGAACCCGTCAGACGCGTTCTTGGCCAATGGGATTTCGAGCAGGGCGACCTGCGTGCGACCACGGGACACGCTCTCCGCTACCACGATCCCAAGGCTGACGACCAATCAAAGGCGAAAACGAAGTTCGGGAGGGCATCCGACTTCGGTTTGCCGGTGCTTGGACGCGATGTTGGGGTGCTGCACACCTTGGGCTATTCTCTGGATTCAGGGCTCGAGATGACGACTGACCCCGAGCCCAACGGAGGAGGGTGCTTCCTTAACCAGTACACCTTGATATGCGACCTGCTTATTCCGGAGGATGGCCTACCTCACGTGTGGTGGGCTCTGCATCAGACCTGGCACTTGTCCATCAACGATGCGGAGGCCTGCTTCCACCGAGGCAAGGATGGGAAGATCGGGATGGGGATCCGGGGAGCCTATGGCGGGGAAGGGAATGAGCTGAAGCGCAATACCTGGCATCGCGTTGCCATTGTCGTTGATCTGACCAAGGCGGGCGACAACTACTTCAAGTATATCGACGGGAAGCGCGTGGGAGTCCAGCAAGTGGGCGAGATGACGTTCGCTGATGGCAAGTACGTTCGTCACCCGATCGATGGGCGGCATGCCATTCGCCCAGTCAGTCTGCTCTTCACGGATGACAACGAGACTGGCTACCTCTTTGTCAGCAGCCTCCAGTTGCGCAACTATGCAATGACAGAGGGAGAAATCGCAGAGCTTGGCGGACCTGAGCCTGACGGGATTCTGCGGAGATTAGGGGAAAGCCGCGAAGCCCAACAGTAGCTGCTGCGGCCCCCACAGGGCCGGAGCAGCAGAGCACAGTGTTGAACGTTCGGTCCGAATCGGGCCAGGAAGGAGTCCATCGATGACAGGAGTGCTGATCGTGCTGAACTGCCTCGTCGTGATTGGGATCGCGGGGATCTTGCTCACGAAGTACCGATCCCTCCGCGACCCCGGCCTGTTGTGGTTGGGCGTAGCGCTGGTGTTGTGGCCGTTGGTTTCCTGGGTGCTCGGATCTGGCGAACGCCTCTTGATGGACCGACTGGCCGCAGGAAAATCCGTCGGCATCTACCCCTTTTGCTTAGTGGCGCAGGGCAGACTAACGTTGGTCAGCCTGACTGCGATTCTGTCCTATCTGCACCATCTCGTCGGGGCCGTCCTTGCCCTGGTTGGCGTGGCTCATCTGCGCACGGCTCGCCCGGCCGGACCATGGCCCGCATCCGGCGCGGACACGCCGCGCTCCTGATCCGTCATGCCCGCTGGAAGAACGGTTGGAGGGCTACCTATGAACTCGTCGCCTTTTGCTTGGTTGTCAGACGGCCAGAAGGTCGGTCGTTCTGCCGAACCAGCCCCCGCAACGGCCGGGGATGGAGGATTCTAGCATGCTGAATATGCTGACCCTGTTCTTTCCCCCAGACGCACTGGTCTTTGCCGCATACCAGGAAGTCCCGAGCGTGTTTCCCGTGGCAATGATGCTCATCGGGTTCCTTGTCTTCGTAGTCATTGCCGTTGCCTGGAAATTGACCAAAAGCGCCTGGGGAGCGGATCAGAAGCAGTTCATGCAGGAGCAGGCCCGGCGACGGAATGGCGAACTCGAGAAGGGGTCACTTCTTCGCAGCCCAACCCTCCGATTTGTCACGTCCCGAGGTACGGAGGCCAGGGTCTACCAGGCCGACGACTCCGGACAAGATGAGCGCATGAAGACCTGTTTTGAGACGGACCTGTCTACCTCTGTTTCCTTGCGGGTCACGCCCGAAGTGCGCATCTTCGGGGTAGGAACTGTCTTTGGTCAAGATGTTCAGGTGGGGAACGAGGAGTTTGACAGGAATTTCGTGGTGCAGGGCTCGAGTGAAGACGGCGTCCGGAGATTGCTGAGCAGCGAGGTGCAGCATTGCCTCCTGGCTGTGAGAAACGAAGAGTACTCGCTCGAAATCGAGAGAGGAACGATGGTCCTTGGCGTTGGCCGTAGACTGGACGCGGCCCGCGAGATGGACACATTCATTGAACTCGGGTTGCGGATCATGAACTTGATGGCGAAGGTCTAGAGCTGGGGGAGTGTATCCCGGACCAGCGGTTTCACCAGGCCGCGCCATCGCGCGCCGGTGAGTCGCGCCGTTCCGCCGGACAGAAAGGGAGAAAGACAATGGCCTGTTCACCGATGAGCTTCGCGTCTCTGCTTCCAGTCGCTGTGTGTGCGGGACTCCTGACGGCTTGGTCTGTGTTGGCGCAGGACGGTCCGGAGCAACGGCCAGGCGTGCACTACTCGTTCGACAAGGAGGAGCCTGATGTCGAGGAGTTCGACACTGATCCGGGCCTGGCCGTCACCATCGAGGAAGGCGAGGTCCGTGTTGCTGGCACGACCTCTGACCGCAACTGGCGGGGAGACGGCATCGCGCTCTCTGTCGAGGACAAAGGTGGTGCGGCCGAGGTCTCAGGCAAGTTCCGTCTTGCCAAGCGCCGGGCGAGTGGACTTGTCTGCCTGGGCTTGGAGACGGAACGAGTCGGCGTCCTCTTCCTCATATTCGAGTGGCACCCGAAGAAGACCGCCTATTGGATCCAACCAAGCTCCTTGAGCATAAAGAGCAAACTCGAGAACGGCCGCGGTGCACTCCCTCCGATCTGGAACGAAGAGACAGACTTCAACACGTTGAAGGTCCGGCTACATCCGAGCCGACTGTCGGCTGAGTTCCTCGTCAACGACACGCGGATTGACGCCCTGAGACTCGATGAAGAGCTTGGCAAGGTCCTTTCGGTCAGGCTGGTGCTCCAGACACCGGCACAAGACCGGGAATTCGACATTCGCTTCGACGACTTGGTCGTCGTGTTCCAATGAAGCGAACGCAGGACATTCCCCTTTTCCAGATCCTCTCGGTCATTGGCGCACGATTCGCCTGTGGTCGGGAAGTGCGGATTGCCTTCAAGGAGAGAACAGCGGTTGGGAGCAGTGTTCCCTTTTCCGTGCTACCTGATGGGTTCCGCAGAGAGGGCGACCACAGAGATGTGGCCGAACTCAAATGCCCGGCGGGAATCAGATGAAGAGAGTACCCTCAAGGATCATTGTGCCGTCAATCGGGGTCCTCCTCGGGCTCTGCTACGCTTGGGTTGGTCTGGGACGAGACTGGGGCGAACCCGTGCTTTTCTCAGCCCTGCTCCTGGTCTGTTTCTCAATCCAGAGCCTGGCGGCGGAAGGAGAGGACAGATTTGGAGAGACGCTGAAGAGCATCTCGATGGCCGTGAGCCTGGCGTTTTTCATCGGGGGCTATGGGCCAGGGAAGGAACTCGTGCCGTTTGTCTCGGTGTTTCCAGGAGATTGCGGGGCTATCGTGCACCTGGCAATACTCGTGACAAGCGCTGCCTTGGTCAACTGGGGACTGCACACGGTGCTGTCCCGCGTTACGGGCTTGCCCTTGCCTCGAACACGCAATCCACTGGGAAAACTGCCGCTTGGGCTTGTCGCGTTCGCAGCCTTTAGTGTGGCGTCTTTGTTCATGGATAGGATCTGCGACGCCCACGCTGAGCACGAGTGGCTGTGGGCGCTGGATCTCGTTCATCTGTTTGCCCCGGTGTTGCTCGGCGTTTTCATCTACCGACTGGGGATCAGGCTTCTCGCGGCGGCGACAACCTGGACCCGCCGGAGAAGAAATGGCTCGGTGCGGTGATCGCAGACAGACTTGGGCAGTGCGGATTTGAGGAGGATGCATCGTGAGCGCGATATTCGGGCCACCGAAATCCATCCCGGAGTTCTCCGAGCTGTCGGCCGAGGAGCGACATCGCGTGTGGACCCGTTGCCTGGAGCAGGCAGAGAGCGGTTCCGCCTATTGCCGGGTGCGTGGACAGCTCACCGTGGCCATCCTCATTGGGTGTGTCTCTTTCGGTCCGTTGTACGACTGGCTGGGCAATACGGCTGCGGCGGGCCTGTTTTTTTGCCTGGCGACGGCGTTCGTGGCGGTTGCCGTGACCCGCGATGCCAAGGCTCGTGATCACGTTGCCGACGCAATGGGTGAACGTCAGGACGCATCGGAGCAGCACCAGGGAAGTGGAGTCGGCACCAACTGGGTGGTGGTCAGATGTCTGCTCCTGGTCGTAGCCCTGTTAACCACCATCCTCGCCGTGGCACTGGGTCGCCACTACGACCTGGCCGGAGGCTATGCCCTCGCTGTTGTGGGATGGTGGGCTGTCTCGACCGTTCTGACCCTCGCGACTATCCGGTACCGACTGCTATTCGGGTCGACTATCGTGATCGTGGGACGTTTTATCCTCTCCGAAGCCGGGCTGCTTGCATCGGGAACACCACACTGGGTGGCGCTTGTGTTCGAAGTGACCGGCGGGCTCGCAGTCTGCTGTTGCCTTACTGCGTTGCTTGGGAAGGCGTTCCTTGACCGCCGTGGAGCTCGGCGTCCAACGGAACATGAGCAACCGGGTGAGTAGCGGCAGTCCCCCCCCTCAGCGCATCAGCGACGACACTCGTTCAGCTCAGGTTCAGATGCTGTGAAGATCTGCGACGAGGACGGCCTGACCAATGTGGGAGTGGGTGCCATCCCGCGATCGCCCGGGGCTCAGAATATCGGAGCGTGGCAGCTCCTCCCACACTGAAAAGCCCCCTCATCGGAGCGTGGCAGCTCCTCCCACACTGAAAAGCCCCCTCATCGGAGCGTGGCAGCTCCTCCCACACTGAAAGGTAGCCCCGCCAAGGATGGCCTGACCAATGTGGGAGCGGGTGCCATCCCGCGATCGCCCAGTCGGCAGGCAACGTCGAGCGGCTGCATCGGTGCACTACTACGGGCGCGGCAGACGCCAGGTTCCGTAGTCGGTGCCGACGTAGACCGTGCCGTCGTGTGGGCTGACGGACAAGCCCCACACGGTGAGCCATGGCCCGAGATTGCCGGTGATATCCTCCCAGGTCATCCCGAAGTCGGTCGAGCGCGAAACCCCACCTGAACGCCCTGCCCAACAGTGCATCTGTCCGGCATGGATGATGTTCGGGCGGGTTGCGTCTACGGCCAGCTCGGCATAGAGCATCGCCCCGAACTGGTCCTTGGTCAGGCCATGCTCGTCCGTCCTCAGGGACCACGTGTTGTCGGCGAAGACCCAAATGCCGGTGTAGGATGCGGCACAGTACACGCGTGAGCCGTCGCGCGGATCGCAGGCCATGGCTCTCAGGGTGCCGGTGATCTTGCCCGGCAGGGCGTGCCAGGTCACGCCTCGGTCGGTGGACTTGAGAATCTCGTATTCCGGGAGTCCCCCTTCCTTCCGCCCGAGGGATCGTGACGCGAACAGGATATCCCCGTCCCCGCGGCAGATGGTACGAGGCGAGTGAGCGATTGGGTCCCACGTGTGGCCACCGTCGTCGCTCCGCAGGCCATTCTCGCCGGCTCCGACGTACAGGACGTTTGGGTCTTGCGGATGAAACGTGGGGCAGGGATAGCCGGCCTTCTCTGTCCGGACTACCTCCCATGTGGCTCCCGCGTCCAGGCTCAAGATGAGTTGGCGCTGCGTCCATCCGCCGACTGATGTCAAGATGCGCTTGGAGTCTGGGGCCGGGTCCCAGGCTCCCTCTCCGCAGGACATGGGATGGAACTTGCGCAGCGAGTTCACCCAGGAGAAGGTGTCTCCTCCGTCGTGGGTGATGGCCGCGCCGTGATCGGTGTAGAAAACCATGAACGTGTTCGGATCGTCGGGGCGGAAAGAGACATTCTGGAAGCGGCAGCCGCTGATCCCGTTGCTGGAGTGGCGCCACGTCAGCCCGGCATCCGTGGTCTTGTGCACGCGTCCACCGGTGAAGGCGGTATTGGCCTCGGTTGGGTGTGCCGCAACGCCCTCGGCGAAGTACGGCGTACCACCGAGGAACTGGGGTTCCCATTCCCCCATCGGTTGCCAGGATGCGCCACCATCACGACTGCACCCCACGCGGCCCGTGCCGCCGGTGCATTGGGCTCCGACGTAAAGAACATCCGGATCAACTGGACTGATGGCCAGGCGTCTCCAATCGCGCTTGTACAATCCCTCCCCGCGCGGGGTGAACGTGCGCCCTCCGTCCTGGCTCCACCACACCCCGTCCTTACCGAGGGCCACGTAGACAATGTTCACGGACTTGGCGTTCAGGGCCAGCCCGTAGACCAGAGCCTTTTCCGGCAGTCCCCGGCCGATGCGCACGAAGGTCGTTCCCGCGTCGTCGGAACGGTGCAGTCCGTGGTTGCCCGCGACGAAGAGGAGATGGTTGTTGGTGGGATGCAGCAGGACAGCGTGGATACGCTTGCGCTCGAATCCCAGTGCTGTCCAGTTTTCCCCACCGTCCAGGCTCTTGAGCAACCCACGGTTGTGGCTGCTCGCATAGATCACCCGGCAACGGGTTCCGTCGAAGCTCTCCGGATCAAAGGCGAAATACTGGTTTTGCGCCTGCGTGCGCAGCGCGACGGCCTCGCACACCCGCTTCCAGGTGAGTCCCTGGTCCTCGCTGCGACACACGCCTCCGACGCGCGCGCTGGTGAACTTCTTCAGGAACGCAGGTGTGATTTCCCTTCCGTCCTGAGGCGTGCCGGCTCGCGAATTCAGGCCAAAGGCGAACAGCACGTTCTCATTGAGTGGATCGAATGCCACGGATTGGACGCCATTGGCTCGGAGTCCGTGATTGCGCATGCCCCAGAGCTTGCCGCCATTGGTTGAGATGTAGACCTGAGCGGTGTCGATCCCGAGTGCCATGCATTGGGGGTTGGACGGCGAGATGGTGATCGTGTACACCATCTGGCCCATTTCCCCGCCCGAGTGTCCGTTGGCCTTCTGTGCAGCGGTGCGCAAGGGTACGTGTTGCCACTCGGTTTCCGCGGCCGGCGTACTCCAGGCCAGGCTGAGCACGCTGAACGATAGGGCGAACATGGTTTTCCTCATCGTGCGTGCTTCCTTCGGGGTGCTCTTCAGACTTGCCTTGACGGGGACGGCGTGGTCAGTGCACCTGCATTGCGATTGGTATCGGGCCTGACAGCCTTCAGGCTAAACGCCCTAAACAGCTACCACCGTGGGCCGCCGGGGCACTCTTCGCGGCAGGCGTCGAGTGCCGCTTCCATGTTTTCAGGCGGCGTGAGGCGTCCGGGGTAGAGCTGCACGGCCATCGCCCTGGAGTTGGCCAGGACCTTGATGCGTTCCCGGATCTCATTCGGGGAAAGGTGCGCCAACTCGTGAGGAGTCAGTTGGACCCAGAAGTTGTGTCCCAGTACCTCATACATCTCCGCGAAGGTCACCTTCTCGGTTCCAGCTCCGTGGAATTCATCGAATCCCAGGTCGTCGCGAATGATGCGCAGGTGCTCGACGTTGAGCAGTTCACTGTGCATGTAGATACGGGATGCCCCCTCATATACACGGTGATACTGCGGCATGACGAACTCCCGGAACATGCTGGGTGAGAGCAGCCCGGCAAAGTCATCACCAACGGCGCCGCCTACAGGCACGCCCGTGATGCTCTGACACCAGTCACGAATTGCGAAGTGCGCATCGGTTATGCGTTCAAGCAGGCGATGGGCCAACTCGGGTGCTTCGATGAGGGCGGTCAGGAATGCGTTGCCACTGACGTCGCAGGCGTCGGTGACGGTTGAGGCAGCTCCGGCCCCCAGGCCCATCTTGATCCCCTGGCTGTTGTAGTATTCCCAAGCCTTCACTTTGGCCGCAAACACGGGGCAGTCAGCCGGCGCGAGTACGGGCACGGCATCCACATCGTTCATGTCGGTGAACGGATTCGATGCCGGATCGGTCCAGGGGACTTCATCGTCTTCCGAGAAGACCCGGCGCATGCCGAACAAGGTCGTCACCTCGACTCCCGGCACGTCCAGGGAGGTATGAACGAAGCGACCCACACCCCAGCGGCGTTCTGCCTCTTCCCGCGCCTTGAGCTGGGCCGTGAGCGTCGCCTCGGGACAGCTGTAGTAGTGCCGGAAGGTCACGCCGGCCAGATCCGTGGTCGCGATGTTCAGGAAGGCGATGTGCCATTGGGGATCCATGGGCAGTCTCTCCTTGTCACGGGGCATCGGTGCCGACAGACGTCTTTTTGAGTTCCTGATTGAGTGGCGCGAGCGGGTCACCGAAGTATACCAGTCGCCAGGGAAAGGAGTAGGGGCCAAGCAGGCTTCGAGCGGCCATCCCCAACGGGAAGCCGTTGAACAGTCGAGCCGCAACCCGATCAGGCGTAACGAAGGCCTCAAGCAGGGGTTCCGACATGGACCCGAAGTACGTGTGTGCTCCTGCTTCGAGCCAGCGTCCCAGGATGCTCTTTGGGTCCCGTGGGCGCGCCGCTGACCCACTGTGGATGATGTGCACCTGGCAGGGGACGGAGTCCGGGATGTCTTCCGGCTTGGCTTTGCCTCCGCTGACGGACCAGCCGAAAGCCCCCCCGGAGCTGTTGATGAAGACGTTGGTGGCTCTGTTGCCGTTCGCGGTGAGCGCTTTCCACCTATCTATGGTGGCCTCCTTGTGCCGGGCGGTCTGACACGGGACGATTTCACCGAAGGCGGCGGCGGCAGTCCGAGGCGAGTAGTGTTTCCAGGGCGCTCCGCCTTCTGAGTAGCGGGAGAAAAAGAGAGCCTGGCGTGGGGCCAGGAACAGCGAACACATGGCCCGATAGACTGCGGAGCCCGCGTCACCCATAAGGCGACCGGCGATGCCCCACCGAGCCCCATTGTTCTTGCGGGTCAGAAGGTCGTCCAAGGCTCGAATACCCCGTTCTGCATCGCGGGGTGAGGAGTGATAGCGGAACGGGAACTCACAGGCCAGCGTCAGTCCATCCAGGCTGTCCCCATAGCTCTCATAGGGCACACCGAGTGCCTCAATTTGTGTCAACATGGTCTTGCGCATCTCTTCGGCCGCAGAGAACGACGGAACACTCTCGAACGGTCCGGGGGAGGAGGCGAGAATGACGGGTTGATAACGGGCAGATGCGAGGGCCATACCGGCCAGGGCAAGCGGTGAGGCGGGATCGATGACGACAGCCCCGATCGGGACGCCTCCGCTTGCGGCGATCATCTGCGCATTGAGGTCATCCAGAGAGGGTGTCGCTTCGGCCACTGCGCCGATGGAGGAGAGCAGCGTCCGCAGGATCGTCGGTTCCGTTGGGGAGGTGCTGCTGGTGCGACCGGGCTCGAGCTGGACGATCTCATCCGGTTCGAATGCGCGGATGAACTTGGCGGTCCAGGAGGTATTGCCGAGGAGGACAGGATAGACGCGATGACTGTCCCAGTTGGCCAGTTCCGCACAGTAGCTCGCAACGTCTGGCGCGATCTTGACAAGTGAGGCAACCGGGCGACGGAGCGCATAACGGTCTGTGGGTGTCTGAAGGCGTTGGGCTGCTGCCAGCGAATCACGAAGCCAAGATACGGACGTGAGTCCGGAAAACTGTGGCGCCAGAGTGGTTAAGAACGCATCGGCAGCTACACCGGCCTCGTCACTGAACGGGGCGTAAGGAGAGAGCAGTTGATCCAGGGCAAAGAGCGCTTTGAGGTCAATCCGCAGGGGCGGCGTGTCAGCCTCTGCTTGATCCCCGGGCAGATGGGTTCCGAAGAATGCGTCGAGTTCCTCTGCTTCTGTGTATGCCCCCAGTCGCCCGAGGAGCTTTCCGGAGGCATCGGCGAGGATGAACTCCGGAAGATAGGTCTTCCCTGAATCGTCCTTCATGTCGATGTCCATCTCTTTGAACCAGTTGCGTTCTCCCCAGGCGCCCATGCCGACAACAGAGAGCTGTCTCGCGTACAGCTGCGAAATTGCCTCGCACAGGAACCGATAGGAGAGTACTCCCGGGCTGGCGGTGGCCACAAAACAGACAGCAGAGCGCCCTCGTGGGTTGTGGGCGTATTCCTCAAACCTGTGGACCATCATCGCGTTCTCCGAGAATACCGTGCCGGGGACCATAGTCAGGAAGAGAGCGGTCAACAGAGGGGTGCACCCTCGGTTCCGACACGTGGCTTTCTTGGGAGATGACGTCATCGCTATCCGTCGCTCATTGGTTTCAGGTAGCCATACCAGACCACACTCGTCCACGGGCGCTGCAGGCGAAGGGAAGCATCGATGCTACTGCTGGGCATACGCCGGGGCTTCCTATCAGTACTGGACCCTCAACTCGCCGCCATGGGGAAGATGAAGCATGAGTCGTTCTCGCTCGTAGGTCCAGCCCGTCCCCACTTTCCCTTGCCGATGGGCGATGGGGTGACCGTCCAGCTCCACGCGGGTTGGTTTCAGGCCACCAAGCTCGATCTCGCATGGCCCCCGAGACAGCATCCGGAACAGGGCACACTTCCCGAGCTGGTCGAAGCTGGCAGCCACCAGGTCGGCTTTGCTCCAGTCCTCCAGCCAGACGGGATCGTCCCGGGTTTCCACCAAGGCGTGGAGGTACTCGTGACACGCGTTGTTTCGTTGGTAGAATACCTTGAGAAAGCGCCGGACGAGATCTTGTGTTGCCACTTTCTGGAAGTGTCTGCGCACGGTGGCTGTGTCAACTGCGGGGTCGCGGACCTCGAACAGCATAAGCTCGTAAGCAGTGATTCCGCCGGTTGAGCCGTGCCGCCGGTTCAGCTCGGCACAGAATGCTTCGCTGTTCCATTCCGGGTACAGCTTCTTGTAGAGAGCGTGGAACTCGCTCGTCTGTCGCGGCATGAGGCGGTAGAAGAGATCTGGGGATTCATAGCCGACGCCCTCAGCCACCAGGCTGTAGTAACTCCACTTCTGAATGACCACGTCCTCGCCGCGCAAATCGTCGGGAATGAACGTCTGCCGACCTATCCGCCGGGACTCCACCAGTGTGGGGATCTCGAACTGCTCCGGACGTTCGACCATGCTGTGCTGGACCTTCCAGGGCTTGGCGTCATAGAAGCCGTTTACCCAGGTGCCGAGATTGAACATGGCCAGGCGCATCGCAGCGTGCTTAGCGTGGAGGTATACGCCCTGCTGCCAGGCAGACTCGTCGCCTACTTTCTGGGCGAGTTTCCGGAAGCCGATGTAGCCTGGGTAGCAGCTGGTGTCGGTCCAGCGTGCTCCGCTCTCGCAGCCGGAGGCCGACATGCAGGCCCAATCCTGCAGAACCTCGAAGAGGCCTTCGATTCCCTTGACCAGATTCCAGTTGCGCTTCACGACGTCCCAGGAATCGGATAGTTGTGCCAGCTGGTAGATCCGGTACAGCCCGAGCCCGTTGCCCCACTCCAGATCAGTCAGAGGCCGAGTGGCATGGGTAAGAGAGACGCCCTGACTGCGCAAAGGGGGTATGGAGTATGACACGTAGTAGGTACTGCCGGTGTAGGGCTCCGTGCGCTTGAACCAGATCGGCCGGACGAGATTCTCCCCAATTTCCGGTGTGAGCATGATACTCTGGCCGAGCTCGGTCTGCCGGAACAGTTCCTGGTCGTCCAGACAGTCGATGAGGTAATCGCGCGCATTGGCCTTGAGGGCCTCAATGGAGTCCTGTTCCATATACGGCCAGATCAGAGCCCATTCGGAGATCATATTTCCGGCATCGACGATGTTCCGGTCCGGTCGCGTCCAGTAACCCGGGAATAGTGTTCTCGGCAAAGGCCGGCTCCCGTCGTGGCGGGCGATCGAGTGGTTCTCGCGCACTTCCTGAGCGGTTTGCGAGCCCTTCGCCCAAGGCAACGGGATCCGTGTACCGGCCGGCGGAATGGGCAGCTCGTAGGACGATTCCGTGCCGCCCACTACGGCCTGCAGCGGCCCATACAACGTGGGGAACGCCAGGTCCGTCACCTCGTCCAGCAGATGGACGCTCGAACAAGCGGTCGCGGCTACTCCCAACACCGGTGGGTACGGTGCCAGTGGGATCGATTCAAAACCCCAGGCGTTCTGGAGATGTCGGTGCTCAAATGCCTGGTGAATCGTGACCACACCCCGCTCCGGATCGACTCGGAAGGACTCCTTGCAGTCGACCGCGTAGTCCAACAATGCCTTGGACCAGAATCGACTGCGGCGGACGGCGTCTCGTACGAAGCCCGGGTCGGCAGTCTGCGCGGGGGAGAAGCCTTCCATGCCAAAGGGCTCGGCCAGGATTGCGTAGCCCACCTCCTTCTCGAATGGCAGAGTTAGCGACGTGAGCTTCCCCTCTTTGAATTCCGGTACCAGTTCGGTCGGGTTGCTCTGAAGGACCACTAGAAGCGGCACGTCGGGGTAGGCCCGGCTGCCGCTCAGGAGAATCCAGTTGTCGGCCAGTTTGCCGTCGGTGTTTGCGCGGTAGACCGGGACGCCGGGTTGCAGCGTGCGGTGAGTGACGCCGGTTTCAAGGGGCAGGATGATGCCGTTGTACCCAGGCGTGCGTTCCAGATTCAGTTGGAGCGCGCGTTCCTGTGTCTCGATCAGCACGCCGGGATGGATGATGTTATAGGTTACGCCGACGGCGAAGCGGCTCCCCTTCTTCCTGCCGAAGTAATCGCCTGTCGCGGTGAATTCGGTCCTCCACGTGACTGCCACCCAGTTAATGTTGATGTCGTCGGGCGGTGTCACGGCGCCCCAGATGGGGTCGATCGCGGGGCTGTTTCTCTCGGCTTGAGGAGGATCGAACGAAACGGCCCAGCGCAGCTTGTTCAGGTTCCGGGGATTGCCGGCCAGGTGGGCCTTCTGAATGGTCCCAAAGTCGGGGTAGGTACAGCCGAGCAGCCCATCGCCCTTGGAGAAGCCAAACCGTCCGGCGCTGGTGATGGCCATGCCCAATCCGGGACGGAACTCCGGGCTGTCCATGGAGGCGGCGTCTGCCGACGGCAGGGCGGCGGCGGATCTCTGGAACGCCGGAGGAAATGCGTCGAGTGGCCCCAGCAGCGTCTGCGTTGGGGCGGCAGCCGCCAACCCGCCCGGAACCACAGCCAGCGACAGCCGGAGGACCAGAGACGTTGCGTTGCACGTCATCATCCCGACTGTTCCTCTCTACGCTCCGAACACCGTTTCGCGCAGGCAGCTGTTTGGTTGGTGTGCCCTATCTCTACCGTTGACGTAGACCGCGTGACCAGCGGACCCTAATGTACCTGTGACGGCTATGCAATGATCCGGCTCGTGGGCGTTCGGAGAAACCGTTACTCTTCCTGCGAGACGTCCGGCTAGCAACTCGGTGTGGGACGCATCTCAGCGCATTCCCAATTCCGACCCTCGCCCCAAGCTCAACATGTGGGTCCACCATGCATGGAAAAGCAGCATGTCTTCTGGCTTCGGTCCTCCTCGTTGGGGGCGTCCGGGCGGGTTGGCCGTCCTTCCGGCACGACAATCGGCGCAGCGCCTTTACCACCGAATCCCCGGGAACCGAGCTCTTTCTGCAGTGGGAGGTGCGCTCACAACACCGTCCGGCCCCGGCCTGGCCGGCCCCCGCTGAAGAACTCCCCAGGATGCACTCGGACAATGCTTCCCACGCCGTGTTGGCAGACGGCCTGGTCTTCTTCGCTTCGTCGGTGACAGATGCAGTGACTTGCGTGGATGCCGCCTCTGGAACAGTTGTCTGGACGTCTTTCACGAGTGGACCTGTTCGGAATACACCCACGATCGCGGACGGGAGAGTCTACGTGGGGTCGGATGACGGCTGGCTGTACTGCCTGGACGCCGTGAAAGGGCAGGTTCTTTGGCAATACCGTCCAGGTCCGAACGACCGGAAGGTGATTGGCAACGGCCGCATGATTTCGCGTTGGCCCGTCCGCACCAATGTCCTGGTTGAGAGTGGGGTTGCCTACGTTGGTGCAGGTGTGTTTCCGCACGAGGGCATCTTCATCTGCGCACTTCAGGCTGACACCGGGGCCCTTGTCTGGCAGAATGACCGCGTCGGGAGTCGTACTCACGAGCTCAAATACGGTGGCATTTCCCCCCAAGGCAACCTCCTGGCCAGCGCTGATGTACTCTACGTTCCTTCCGGCAGGGCGATCCCAGCTGCTTTCGACCGGAAGACCGGCGAGTTTCGCTTCTTCATGAGTACATCAGGTGACCCGTGGAGCTACAACTTCGGAGGAAACTGGGCCGCGCTGGACGAAGAGAAGATCATTGTTGGCGTCGAGAGGCGCGGGTTACCGGTGAAGATCGCTTACGATCGGAGGCGGGGGGAACGCCTTGGCGACCTGTACGGGTGGTTTCCGAGTATCGACATGGTGTTGACTCCGGCCACCGCTTTCGCACTCGGACCAGACGGAGTCTATGCAGTGAACCGCGAGCTGTTTTCCGAGGAGGATCTGGCGGCAGCCAACGCGGCAGGCAAAGAGATGAGAGTGCTGGGGTTGAAGATCAGCGGGTTGAAGAAGACGCTCAAGCGTCTCAAGGCCGGCGAAGACGCCAAGCGTGGCAAACTCGCGACCCAGATTGCGGGAGTCTCAGACAAGATCGACAAGCTCGAATCCGCAGAACAGGCCCTGAGGAAAAGGAGCGCGAAATGGCATGCCCCAATAGCCGATGGCAGGGCACTCATCCTGGCGGGGAATCTGCTGTTCACAGGCTGTGACGGGCGGGTGGTTGGGACGAATGCCGACAGTGGCAAAACGGTGTGGCAGGCGAACGTCACCGGGCAAGCCGTCAGCTTGGCGGCGACCGCTGACTACCTGCTGGCCTCAACCGATACCGGCCGCATCTACTGCTATGGCCGCAAGAGGGTTGCATTGCCGCGGACAATCGGTCCGGCTCCCCCCAGTGTTCCCGATGCCGATGGGAAAAGCGCGGACCTCGACACGTCCGGGGCTTCTGCCATTGTCGAGCAGACGGGAATCGTCAACGGATGGTGCTTGGTTCTCGATTGCGAGACAGGGCAGGTCGCCTGCGAACTGGCCCGAGATACGAACCTGCAGATCATCGGCCTCCAGCCGGATGCAACCAAACGGGCTCGCGTACGCAACAAACTGGAGAAAGCCGGGATCTGGGGCACGCGTGTCGTCGTCGAGCCGTGGGACATTTCGGAATTGCCGGATTTCTTCGCCAACCTGGTGGTTTCTGAGGGGACACACACCACGGGTATGGGGTCATGGCCGTCAGATCAGGTCAGGCGCGTCCTCAGCCCGGGCCGCGGCACTGCCATGATCCGGTGCCGTGAACCGGGACCGGGGACCATCACCTGGCGGAAAGAGGTCCGAAAGGAACTGCCGGACACGGGGCAGTGGACCCATCTCTACGGCAATCCCCAGAACACCGGCTGCTCGGAGGATGAGCGGCTGAAGGGACCGTTGGAGGTGTTGTGGTTCGGCGAGCCCGGCCCGATCGGTATGGTGGACCGGCATTTCAGCGGCGTGCCTCCCCTGGCCATGAACGGACGCCTCTTTGTCACGGGACAGAACCGCGTTAAGGCCTACGACGCCTATAACGGCACCCTCTTATGGGAGAAGGAAATCCCCTTCGACGGGGACAAGAATCGACTGGCCGGAGTGCACCATTACGGCACGAATGTGGCGCTCTCTGACAATGCACTATTCATCACAACGGACAGTCATTGTTTCCAGATCGACCAAACCACCGGCAAGACCATTCGGCGTTACGAGGTCCCGGAAACGGTGAAGAACTACCGACGCTGGGGAACCATCACCTGTGCCGGCAATGTCCTGGTGGGAACAGCGGGATGGACCCCTCACAGCCACACTATCTTCGCGTTCGACCTTGATTCGGGGAAACTCAAATGGACTCAAAGGGGCTCTGGGATCACGCACATCTCGGTCACCATCACTGACAGCGCCGTTTTCTATCTCACCGGAGATGTCGATGAGAAGCAGCACCAGGAAGCCCTGGCCACGAGGGCGGAAATGGTCGGCAAGGGTAGCTACATCGAGGGCGTGGAACGTGACTTCCCTCCCGCGAAGATGGACGTGCGCATGGGCATCCTGAGAGACCTGGAGGATGGCGAGATCATCTGGCGGAAGCCGCTTGATCTGACGGACTGTGGTCCACGTCTACCCAACTGGCGCAAAGGCGCCGGCGGGGCTCAATGGCCCTTTGTCGGGACCGCATACGCGGACGGCCTGCTGGCGTTCTACGGCCATTTCGGCAATCACGATGCCCATGTCTTTGACTGGAACAAACCGCGCCAGACTGAACGCCGCGTGACGGTGGTCTCTGCGATGGACGGGGAGATGGTGTGGTCACGCCCGTTCCATTACCTGCAGAAGCCGATCATCGTTGGCGACAAGATCATCGTCCTGCCCCGAGTCTGCGAACTTCGCACGGGGGAGATTGTCACGCGCGATCACCCGGTCTCCGGACAACGCGTGCCCCTCGAGGTCATTCGTCCGGGCCATGGGTGTGGGACCATGTCAGCGTCCGCTCACACCTTGTTCTACCGGTCCGACTCGATCGGGATCTGCGGGTTGACTGAAGACAATGGTCTCGACCTCTTCGGGAGTGTGCGGCCCGGATGCTGGCTCAATATCGTCTCGGCCGACGGCCTGTTGCTCATCCCCGAAGCGAGTTCGGGGTGCACCTGTTCCTACCCACTAAAGTGCTCGCTGGTCCTGGCTCCGAAGCCTGAGGATGACGTCGGCAACTGGGTGATTTTTCCAACGCACGGCCCTGAGACTCCCGTAAAGCACCTGGCCTTGAATGTTGGGGCTCCGGGGGACATGAGGGACGCCCATGGCACGGTCTGGCTCGCTTGTCCCCGCCCAAAGACACGGGGCAGTGCCAAGGGGTACTACGGGGGGTACGGCCTGACCTTGGGGTTCAGTGGGAAAGCCGGGGACGGAAGGAACACGTTCTACCGTGATTTTCGGGGCCCTGAGTTTTCCGGTGTCGCTCGCCCCTGGCTCATGAGCTCAGGCCGCAGGGGGGATCTGCACTGGACCATTCCGCTGATCGACAGTGCCTCGGGGCAGAAGCCCGGGTTCTACACCGTCCGAGTGGGGATGACCCCGGGGAAGGCGGACCGATCGGCATCGTGCGCGGTTGCGGTCAAGCTTCGAGGCGCTACTGAGGCCCGGCAGGAGTTGGACATCGCCCGGGCCTCCATCAGCAAGCCGTCTGTCACGGCATTCACTGGTGTCCATGTCCAGGACACACTTGCTCTGGACGTGGTCAACGTCTCCCCGGGGACTGCCTCCCTCACACCTGCCGTGAACTTCATCGAGGTGATTCGTGAGCCGGATCAGTAGCGGCTGGCAGCACCGCGAGCCCATCGCTGCATTCGTCCGAGACCCGCCCGCTTTGTACTGATCTCTACCGCCGTTTGCCTGACTCTGAGGGAAGCAACAGCTCGCCGGCCTCCTCGACGTGCCAGGTTGGACCACCAGTTGATTGCCACATCAGCCAGGCGGGGGGGGACGTCCGGCGTACGCTCAGGTTCAGGAGGACCTTTTCGCCTTTCGCCCTGGAGGCAATCCCCAGCGATGAGAACGGTATCCGCCACTCGGCCGTCCAGCAACCGTTCGGGAGGATCTTCGCCGCGTAGTCGACGCCCTTGGTTGCTCTTGCGGCTACACTGGGGGTGGCCCCGGCTTCCGTACTGCTCTCGGTGTGCCCGTTGGCGAATCCACGCAGCACCTTCACTGGCCCAATTGCGTCGGAGGCAGTGGCCATCGCGAGCTCCACGGCATCGTGCTGCCCCCACTCTTCCCCAACACTGACGCCCTTGGCCGGATCCACCCGACAGCGGAAGGCCACGTACAGATGCGTTCCATCGACTGCGATGCCGCCCAGGCCGGCGAAGGAATCACTCGCAGAGCCGATTCGGATGACAGCTTTGCCTGCGGACGTCGCAGCCCCAGCCAACGTCTGTCCCCATTCCGCCGCATCGAGTTTACCGTCGACGGAAATCGGGCCGGCGGGAGGACGGGCGCGAAGGGCGGGGCGCCGTTTCCCGGGCTTGGTTTTGACCCCCATCGCGACCTCAAAGGCAAGTCGATCATCGCCCTGAAGAAGGCCGGGACCGCGAGCCTTCAGACCGGCGTAGACTTGACCATGGAGTGGGCCGATCTGCTTCGTGATTCGATGCCAGTCCTCGGAGCCCTTCTCGACCTTTTCGCGTTCCGTGATAAGCACGCGGCGTCTCTGGATTCGTCCCTCCTCCTGCCACAGCTCATGTTGCAGCAGGGCCAGCTTGTGGAGCCCGTTCCGGCTGATGTCGGCTTCGCGGACCTTCAGCGGCAAATAGAAATCTCCGATCCGGCCGGGTTCGAGCTCGACAATCATCGTCCATGGGACCGGTTCGGGCTTCCAGTCGGCCCCAGCACGCCAGTTCTCGCCCCCAAACTCATAGGCCCCCGCGTCGGGGGCTTTGCCCACGAACGGAGCGGTCACCCCGGCGACCTTCCGACCGGCATCGATGAGTGGCGAGCCGGCTTTCGGCCGCAGATCGAACGTGCCACTGCGGAGCGCTTCGGGATCGGCATTCACGAAGACGGTCGACAGGTCCTTCGGTAGCGTCACGTTGCCGAAGACCTTGTCCGTTTCGGGCAATGGCGCATTCCGACCGGCCACGAGGTAGGAGGCGTTGTTGCACACGAGGGAGTCCACGTTCTGTACCTGGAGTGTTTCCCACTTGGTCCACCACTTCTTGGGCTCGGGCCGTTTGGCAATGACGATGGATCCCGTTGCAGTAGGCGAGTCCGGGTCGATCAGGACCGTGTTGTTGTAGCAGGTGTTGTGGTTGCCTTTCAGGATGAAGCCGCGATTGCAGTTCCAGATGACGTTGTGATGGAACGTCAGCCTCCGAGTCTGATCGTCGCCGCGCATGCCCAGCCCACTGCTGCCATGGACCCAGTTGTGGTGTGCGACGCTGCCCGCCGTACGAGGGCTGCCTGTATGGATCGCGGCGATGTCGTGACAGGCACGACCGGCGTCGTAGACGTGGTTGTACTCGATGATGTTCTTGTATCGCCCATAGAGGATGCCGACGTTGCCCACACCGTAGACCGTGCATTGCCGCACGATGTTCAGGTTCTCTTCGGGGACCTCCTTCCCGTGGACCTTCGGGTTGGGGCGCCCGGTTGCCAAGATGCCGGCATAGCTGAATGCGCCAACCCAGTTGGCGTCGTGAACGATGCAGTTTTCGACGACGTTGTGACGCCCGCGCACCAGGATCCCGCGGGTGTTGCTGAAGCCGACACTGACCTTGCGGATTGTGTTGTGGTCTCCACGCACCGACGTGGTCGGGATGCTGTGTCGAGCGTCTTTGGGGCCGACGTCGTCCAGCATTCGGGAGAACGTTGGGAAGAGGAGTTGGCAGTTCTCGACCAGACAGTGGTGGCAGTCATTGAGGACAAACGTGTCACCGAAGAAGCGGAAGCCGTGGAGCTGCACGTATTGGCATTTCCGAAGCTCGAAGCCGAGATCTCGCCTCTTGTACTCGACGATCCGTCCGGTTGGTGGTCGATCGTCTTCGCAGCGCAGATACAGCTGCTTCGCTGCGGCGTCATGGTACCACTCCCCTGGCACGTCCAGGGCTTCGAGCTTGCCGAACAGATAGAACCGGTCGTTGGCCCAGCCGGGACCGTCGTCCTTACCGTCGTGCATGCGTTGCTTGAGCTCGTACTCGAACCTGTCGCTGCCCGTTTCATGCTTGGTCACGACCCGAGCGAACGAGCAATACTGCGGCCCAATGTTCAGGGCGGCAACTGCCCCGGTCCAGTCGATGCCTGTAGCCGGAAGCACCTTGCAGATCATCAGGTCTTTCCGGCTTCCCGACATGGCGTGGGCCCACTTGTCACGGACCCACAATTCCTCGAATCGACTGTTGGGCCAGCGCGCCTCCATCATCATCTTGCGATCCACAAAAAGCTGCTCCACCGGACCGTCCAAAGCGACTCGATAGATGCCTTCCCGGAAGCTCTGCCACGTCCCGGACACGGGCTCCGTTCCGTCCAGAACGACCGTCTCGCCCGGGGCGGCCACGAAACGGATCGGTTTGTCCGGTTCGCCGGATCGCGTAACCGTGACTGTCTCCCGGTAGGTCCCCTCGCGTATGGTGCACGTATCGCCGGCCACCATGACATCAGCAGCCTTCTGGATCGTGCGGAACGGCTTCTCCCGTGTCCCCGGGTTACCGTCGTCCCCGCTCCGCACAGACACGACATATTGGGCGGCAGGAGCGGAGCCGGCTAGCGTTGAGGCCATCGTGAGCCAGAGGAAGATCGTTCGTTTCACGGTGGTATCACTCCAATCTAGTGTGTTTCCAGGCGGGGCTCGGCGTTTGTCAACATACAGGCATCCAGACCGTCATTGCTGCGATGCCGCGGTTGGCCCAGGCGTAGTAGGGGATGAGGCGGATGGGAACGGTCTCGGGCTCAGTTGGGGGCGCGGTCTTGTACAACGCGCCATTCCAGTCCCCCTGTGGTAGCCGCTTCGCCGTGCCTTCAAGCACGGTGACGCCATCCAGGAGGCCGGGCTCATGGCGGGCGGCCAACGCGATGTTCCGTGGCAGCAGGATCTCGTGGATCGGGACGTCCTCAGGGAGGTCGAGGGATTCCAGGCAGTAGAGCACGGGGCCGCGCAGAACGGCCACCTGGTTGCGACATTCTTCGACCAGCGGGTGTGCCATCATAAGCCGCGGCTCCATCGGGAGCGTCAGGTCAATGACATCACCGGGCTGCCAGGAACGGTGTATTTCAGCGTACGTACCGGGGAGCGGAGGAGCGTCTGTCGCTTCGCCATTCACCTGCAGTGTGGCGCCCTCGGCCCAGGCCGGGATGCGGAACTTGAGGGCGAACGCGGACCCTGTGACGGCACCGAGAGTCAGGCGAATTTCGCCGCTCCAGGGATAGTCGGTCTCCTGGGCGAGCGCGACGCGGGTGCCATCGGGAAGTTCTGTCTCGAGCGTGTTGGCCGCATAGTGATGGAGCCACAGTGCGTCGTCCGTCACGGTGTAGAGGTATGCCTGGTATTCGGCCTCGGTGCGCAACAGGTTCGTAGGGCAGCAGATGGCGGCGCGCCCAGGCTGGAAGCGGACACAGGTGTAGCGTTTGTGTCCGTGCGTGTATGGGCCATTCTCTCCTCCGTGCCAGCGCAGGAAGTTGCGGTAGAACCACGACACACCGTCGAGCCCGACTCCGGAGAGGATGCCCGAGTAGAGGGTCTGCTCCATGACGTCCGCGTAGCCGGGGTCAGGATCGAGGGTCAGCATGCGCCAAGCCCACATGAACACGCCGATCTGGGCGCACGTTTCATTGTAGGAGAGTGCGTTTGGCAGCCAGTACTCGTCACCGGCGGCCTCATGTACCGGGTCGACCCATTGGCCTTTCCCGTAGACCCCGCGTTTGGAGATGCCGTTGCTCAGGGCACACGCCCCACCATTGATGAACATTTTGCGTTCAGTATGGTTGGCCCAGATGCGTTTCAAGGCGTCGAAGAGCGCCTTCTCGCCGGTCTCGGCTACAACGTCTGCTGTCCCGGCGTAGAGGTAGGTGTTGAGCACGGAGTGGCCCACCATCTCGCTTTCGTCGCGCAGGGGGACGCGGTCCTGGCACATGTCCGTGCCCATCCAGTCATGCAGCAGCCGTTCCCGCCAGCGCTTCGGGGCCGAGCCGCGCCGGTCAATGAAGCCCTGGGCTGCGTCCAGGTAGTGCTTCTTCCCGGTTTCGCGGAAGAGCTCGGATAGCCCCATGATGATCGAGGGATTGAAGGGGAAGTAGACCATTTCTCGCGGCAGATCTCCCGAGAACTTCTCTGCCACGAAATCCCCGATCTTCCGAGCGACCTCCAGGAAGTTCGTCTTCCCGGTCATGCGGTGGTGCACGACTGCGGCGGTGAGCAGATGTCCCATGGTGTAGAGCTCGTGGTAATGGGGGTCCGTGAAGCGCTCCTCACCGTTGGCCTGCGTCTGACTGGCGAGGTAGCCGTCTGCATCCTGGACTTTGGCGAGCAGGTCGATCGCGTCATCCACCTGGCGGTCGAGCTCTGCATCACCGGTGGTAGCCGCGATGACTGCGGCAGCTTCGAGCCATTTGGCCATCCAGGCATCATCCCAGTGGACGCCGGCGAATTCGCCCTCTTCCAGACCTGCGGCGATGCGGAGGTTCTGAAGCACGTGGCCTTCATCGGGATCGGCCAGGAGATCCCAGAGGCAGGGGAGGGTTACTTCGTGTGCACGTCGCTGTCTGACAGCCCAGAAGCCCCCTGTCAGCAGTGTCGTGCCGATACCTACGCTCTTGAGTTTGGCATGAGGGTTGGCTTCGTTCCGGACAAGTCCAGTGTCGTGCATGTCTGTCTCCTGGATCAGGACGGCAATCTGATCTGTTCACTGCCTCTTGTCTCGTGCCCAATGCTGAGATGCCGGGATAGCAGAACGGCATACGGCAGAAATGGCGCGGATCACAATCGACTCTTCTCCATTCAATCCGTGCGCACACTTCGAGCGTAGAGCTGGCGTGCCTGTCGCGCGATCTCTCCGACGGACTCCCAGGTGACCAACTCGGCGTCCTGCGCGAAGCCCTCAACCTTCTTCAGCAACGTCTCGATATCAGCCTTCAGTTCGTCTGCACAGGTATCGAGTGTCGCCACCCGCCGCAGATGCAGCAGCACCTTCGCGTCTTGGATACCCGCGCGCAACGCTTCCCAGCGGATCGAGGGCACGACCGGTTCGCCCGTGGGATTGAACTGCCGGCACAGCGGGTGATCCTCCGTCCCGTCATACACATACACGTAATCGACTCCCGGCCGTTCGCCGCCGTCTGTGTCGTCCCACGTGCTACCCCTGCAGACGTTGTAAGCCCACATGCTGACGCCGGTCATGCCGGCCCCGACCGCACGGAGCGGATACGCACGATTCTTCATGAGCACATTGTCGCTCTTGCCGGGAGCCACGAGGTAACTCCATATCTCCATGCCGCGTTGCGCACGCGCTGCGTCGAGCATGGGCCAGGTCTTTTCGGCAAACGCCTGCCGCGGGTTGTAGGTGGGCGGCGCATTGCGCCCGAGCTTGGTCGGTTGATCGAGATACGGGATGGCGACGTCAATGTACGGCAAGACGGCCTCAACATCCTTCGGGAACGCGTAGTAGGTCAGCGTCATCATGATCTCGAGGTCCGCAAATGCCCCGCGCAGCAACTGCATCACAGCGACGGCCCTCGCCACACCCGCGTCAGGCGCATCCTTGAGCGCCTTCGAATGCACTTCGTCAACCGGCAGGATCGCGAAACGCTCCATGCCGTACCCAAGCTCGGCCGCGCGCTCGAAGAACGCACGCAGCAGATTGACAAACGCACGGCGCCCCGGCGGGCTGAGCAGCTCCAGGCTTGTGCCGTCGACACAGGGGAACCCCTCGCGACATCCGGGCGCCCAAAAAATCATCATCTTCTCGACATGTGCCCCATAGACTTTCAGCCACGCCTCGTGCTGTGAGAAGTCGGCCTCGAGCAACTCTCCGTCCTTGCTGAACTTGCCGACCGGCAGGCGCGTGAACTCCATGCGGTTCACCCCGTGCGCGCCCATATCCGCCGCCGTGGCGGCACGAGTGCGGTCCTTCAGGGGGTAGATGAAGGCCGCATGCCCGAAACGGACGGACGAGGGCAACGCACGCCCTGCCGCCTCGACGCGCAACACCAAGTCACGCGCCTGCCCGGATGCCCACTTGACCAGCAGCGTCGCATCGGCCGGCGCGCCGCTTGCCAGGCAGTGGATTGAGACGTAGAGCTTCGCGATCTCCCCCGGCTCAAGAGTCAGTGCCCAGGAGCCGTCGACGCGCGGCAGCAGACACAGCGGGTCCGCAACGTGATCTCGCGTCGTCCGGCGCTTGTACCACGTCTCGAGCGACACCTGCCGACGGACCTGACACGCGAACTGGGCCGGACTCAAACCGGCAAGAGACAGGGCCGCGGCCTGGGAGCGACCGGTCCCGTTCGCCACCACGACGCCTACGGCGCTGTACTGCCCCGGCACCGCCAGCACCTCCGACTTCGAGACCACAGGATCTGGGAGAATCTCGTCCGGTGCCAGCCGGCTGTACGCTTCGCTGAAGGAAGCCGCCAGCTCAAGGCCGGAGGCCGAGACCCGATTAACCTGGGCCGAGAACGCACCGTATTTGCGGCGCAACCCCTCCGCCTCGGCTAACACCTTCCGTGCATCAAGGAGACACTGACTGCGTACCCTCTTCACCTGCTCCACCACTTGCTCAAGTTCATCACTGTTCGCTGCCCGCGACTGCGCCTGTCTCGCACGCTGCTGCAGGTAACGCCAATCCCGGTCGATGCGCTTGAGCACCAGGCGCTCGTCGTCTGAAAGGTCATCCTTCGTTGCCAGAGCAATCTTGGCAGATTCGACGCGCAACGTGCCTTCTCTGTTGCTCCGGTAGATGCCGATCCACAGGCGCGGCCCGCGCGCGTTGTCTGGAATCCGGTATTGAAGCTCATGCGTGGACGGTGTCGCTGCCAGCACGCGGTCCCACGTCAGCCGGGAATTCCGCCACACAGGCTTCCCGTCGTCCTTTACACGTAGGCAACCGACGAGGGCCCCGAGCTTGGCGCCGTCCGGGGACGCGGCGTCAAGAGTCACGCACAAGCGCCGCCCGGCAGGATCGTCCTCTACTTGCAGGTTATGCTTCAGCACCACGTAGCCATCCTGAAAATCCGTGGCGCCGCCCTCGCCAAGAAGGTCAACGATCTGCGCTGCGCGTCGCTGCCCCGCTTCTGCCTGTGCCGCCTCATTCGCTGCCAGCGGGTCATCGGCCGCCCAGCTTGGGGCAACCACAAGGGCGAGCGCCGCCAACCCGGTCAACGCACCCAGCACCACGGGACACTTCCTTACGCGCATCATTCCATATCTCCTGTCAGCCCTGTCGGAAGGGACAGTTGCGTATGCGAACCATGACCGCAGTGTCCTCCCGATTCCTTCGGAAGTCAAGCGGAACCGGACCCGGCAGAGTTCGGGAGTCCACAACGCGTCCGTGGTCCCCTGCCTTCAAGCACGGTGGCAACTCTCTCATGGCCCTTTGAACTCAGGGCTCGGAGGGGCGTTGGGGCAAAGGTCATGAACGAGCAGGATCCACATCAGGATCAGCCCTTCTCTGCCGGAATCGTGAAGGGGTCTCTGCTCTTTTTCAACCAATCAGCCAACATAGCTCGCATGGCTTTCCGCGTATCGGCATGAGCTGGGTCGTCGATCAGGTTGGTCTGTTGGTAGGGGTCTTCGCGGTTGTCGAACAGACACCACGGCCTGTCGGGATAGACGGCGTACGTGTAGCGACCGGTCGTGACGCCGCGAAACAGGGGCGCGGGGTGTTTCTGTCCTCCGGACGCGTGCTCCTTGCTGATGTGCATGATGAACTGGGACTCAGGCTGAGGCCCCGTCCCCCCGAGGACGGTCTGCGATAAATCGTGCCCCTCACAGCTGGCAGGCACAGGGACTTTCGCCAAACCGCAGACTGTCGGCATCACGTCGATGGCTCCCAGGAGGGCTTCCGAACATGTTCCGGCGGGCACCTTCCCGGGCCAGCGCGCGAGGAAGGGCGTCTTGATGGATTCCTCGTGCGGTTGGCGTTTGCCTCCGACGCCGTGGGATCCGAGCATGGAACCATGGTCTGACGAATAGATCAGCAGCGTGTCATTGGCGATCCCGAGCTCATCCAATTTGCGCATCACTCGGCCGAGTTCATCATCAATGGCCGACACGTGTGCATGGTAGCCCTGGTGCATCGCCCAGTGCCGTTGCTCTCGTTTCTGCCTGATCTCCGCGTTCCTGGCTTTCCTGGCCCGGAGATTTGGGCGGTAGGGAATCAGGGCCTGATCCGGATACAGTGCCGTCTTCTCCTCGGGCGGGTCGGTGAAGTTGGAGTGGGGCGGGTTCCAGGAGAGCATCAGGAAAAAGGGGCGCTGCCGGTTATCGTCGATGAACTCGAGGGCTTGGTCGGTCATGAGCGTGGCGTTGTACTCCGTGGTCGCGACCGGTTTGCCCTCCTTCGGGTGGTATCTGGATTGCCAATGATCGTTGGTGCCCGACCAAACCAGGGAGAGATCGAACCCGTACGGTTCCGCTCTCGCGCCCCCCAAGTGCCATTTGCCAACGTAGCCTGTGGTGTAACCTGCGCCCTTGAACGCCTTCCCGAGCGTCATCTCACGGGGCTTGAGTTTGATGGCGTTGTCAATGACTCCCTGCTGGTATGGCCAGCGGCCGGTCATGAGGATGGCCCGGTATGGGGAGCAGACGGGGTAGTTGCTGATGCAGTTCGTGAAGGACACCCCTTGCTCGGCCATCTGGACCATATTCGGCGTCTGCAGGCCGGGCATACCCGACAAGGACATCGAGTGCCAGCGGTGCTCGTCGCTGAAGGCGAAAATCACGTTTGGCTTCCGGACGCTCGACTCCTCGCCGTGCAGAGCGGTTGTCCCGGCCGCGACACCGACAGCTCCACAGGCAACGGTCGACAGGAAGTCACGGCGCTTCATCGCGTCGTGTTGCGGTGTTTCCATAGGGCACCCTATCTCTCCACGGTTGTGGTCTCATTGCCGATGTGCACGGGAATATGTCCGCCTTCTTGGACCAGAATGTGAAGTTATGCCCGTGTGGCTTCCAAGGCAAGGCAGTGCACGCGTCCTGCTCCCCGGCGGAACCGCCTGCTTCTGGTACCCCGCACGGCTCCGGTCATCCCTGACCGACCGCCGCCTGGGCCTGCCGGAAGCACCGGTTTGGGAAAACCGGCCTCCAGGGGGAATGGTGATCGTCGGGCTTGCCCTGCTGGACAGAAGGGCCGCTCGCACAGGCTCGCTGTTGCGTTGGAGCTCCGGTCATCCCTGACCGGCCGCCCCTGCCGTAAGTACCGGTTTGGCGAAACCGGCCTCCAGAAAAATGGCGATCGGAGGGCTTGCCCTGCTGGACAGAAGGGCCGCTCGCCGTACAAGAGGCGCAACGGCTCGTCCGGACGGCTCGCGAATGAGAGTTCGCGCAGGAAGTTAATGGCGTCGTATGTCTCGGTGTTCACGATTGGAGGCGTTGTGTCCATGGGCTCTTGTGTCTTCGGAAGACGAACGGCGCCCACACCGGTGTGGGCTTTGGTCAGTTGGGTGCTGTTTGGGGTCTCGGTGAGTGGGGTCTGGCAGGCCCCCAGAGGGGACAATGCCCGAAGTGGCTGCGCCCGTGGAAGTCTGGCCCTGCCGCTTCAGTTGCACTGGGAGCACGCCTCCCGGCATGCCCCGAGCCCGGCCTGGCCTGAACCGGGAGTGGAACTGCATCGCATGCCCTTCGACTACGCCTACCAGGTCACCATCGCGGGGGACACAGCGTACTTCGGCTCATCGAGTGATCACAAGGTCTACGCGCTCGATCTTGCTTCGGGGGAGGAAAGATGGAGCTTTTTCACCGGCGGTCCGGTTCGTTTCGCCCCGGCGGTGGCCCAGGAACGCGTCCTCGTCGTGGCCGACGATGGGTTCCTCTACTGCCTCTCCGCAGCCGATGGCCGCCTGCTCTGGAAGGTCCGTGGTGGGCCTCGAGACGAGCGCTTACCCGGCAACGATCAGATGGTGTCGCGCTGGCCCCCGCGCAGTGGGGTGCTTGTGCGGGAGGGGGTGGCCTACTTCACAGCCGGCATGTGGCAGGTTGACGGCATCGTTGTTCGGGCCGTCCGGGTCGAGGACGGCTCCTCCGTGTGGACGAATGACGCGTGTGATCAGATTTACATGGAAATGCCGCATGACCAGTATGAAGGCATCGGGGCGGTCGCACCTCAAGGCTACCTTGTCGCCTGGGATGACACGCTGCTCGTGCCAACCGGACGAGGCACGCCGGCTGGTTTCGACCTGGAGACGGGACGCCTGCTCTATTACGACAACACCTTCAGCAAAGCCCACCACGCCGGGGGTTCGTGGGCGTTCGCGGCGGAGGGACTGGTATTCACCCAGGATCGTCCGGTCGGGTCGGACAGTGACGCCAAGTTGGGTGAGGAAGCGTTGTCCGATCGCGGGAGCGGACTGATGGCCTGGGACTGCCGTTCCGGGACGGAAAGGCTGGCTCTGAAGGGCAAGCTGTGCGCGGTGTTTGCTGCCGGCACTCTCTACGCTGCCGGTCAGGGCGAGTTGAGCGCAATCCGTTTTGATGCGTTTGCAGAGGCCGCGGCCCAGTCCTACGGCCGGCCGGCCCACGTGCGCTATCCGTGGCGTGCGACCCGCGTTCCTTCGCTTGGCGGCGAGCCCCACACCCTGTGGAAGGCTCCCTGCGGACCTCGCACTTACGAGATGGCATTGGTGGGGCGCACGTTGTTTCTTGGTGGCCAGTCGAGCGTCAGGGCCTTTGACATCGGCACCGGCAACGTGGTGTGGTCCTGTGACGTGGAGGGACAGGCGCGGGGACTGGCCGTTGCCGATGGCCGGTTGGTAGTCAGTACCACGAGCGGTCGGATCTACTGCTATGGCGGGGCCGGCAGTCGCCCCGCAGTCATGACGTCACCACCAGAGCCGGCGACAGCCGGGAATCGCGTCGCTGTAGAAGCTGTTTCCGCCCTCCTCAGAGACACGGCGGTGACGACGGGCTACGCGTGTGTCGTCGGCGATCCCGGCGTGGCGTGGCTGCAGGCTCTCGCGAAGGGATCCGAGTTGCGCATTGTCTGCGTCGAGCCGGATGCGAAGCGGGTTGAGGAATTGCGAAAAGGGCTCGACCGAGTGGGGATCTATGGCAAGCAGGTGGCCGTGCACCAGCGCACGTTACGGGAACTGCCCTATGCCGGTTCTTTCGCCAATCTCATCGTCCTTCCTGCCGATTTTCTTGACCACCAGGCCGACGTTTCCGCCTCTGAAGTGTACCGGATCTTACGACCTTACGGCGGCATCCTCTACTGGTCCTGCGCGGATCCCGCAAGTGCCAGTGGATGGTTGCAGCAGGGAGGCATCGCCAAAGCCGAGGTAACGATTGGTGAGGGCATCGTGAAGGTGGTCCGTGGCGCCCTGCCCGGTGCGGGTGAATGGACCCATCAGTACGCAGATGCAGGAGGCACTGCATCGTCTGGCGACGACCTCGTTCAGGTCCCGTTCAGGATGCAGTGGTTTGGCGGCCCGGGGCCGGGGCGAGGGATTTCCCGACACTGGCGCTCCCCGAGCCCGATTTTCGCCAATGGGCGCCTCTTCGTTGCCGGGCAGAACCACCTCACCTGCCTGGATGGCTACAACGGGACGCAGCACTGGACCCGGGAGATCACCGGCATCGGGCGTTTCCCCGCGGCCGGCTGGGGAGGGAACGTGGTGGCGGATCAGGGCAACCTCTATGCGGCGACCGGGAACGTCTGCTTCCAACTCGACGCGGGAACGGGGCAGACTCGGCGTGCCTACCGTATTCCTTTCGCGCAGAACAGCTTCAGCCTTGATGAGTCGCCGACCTTCAGCCTCGAGGCCGAAGCAGAGCGCCGGGGGGAGATCGTCCTTGCCAAAGGGGATGCCGGGCTCGTGCTGACGCTGACGACGCGGGACGATCGTGTCACCAACCCATTCCGTGAGAGCCAGCCCTTCCTGGGGGACTGTTGGGAGCTGTACTTCGACTTCCGACCAGAGGCCGAACGACAGCCCCTTTACAGTCGAGGTGCATTCCAGGTCTTTGTTGTTCCCTCGACGATTGAGCATGACCAGGCAACGTGGCGAACCGGCACGGGGGACGCACACCCTGTGCTCCAAGCACGTGCGCTGACCAGCACCGAAGGCCAACCCGGCAGTCGAACTCAGGTCACCATCAAGTGGTCTGACATTGCAGCGTTCGCGGGACCCGAGCTGGCGAGCTTCGCATTCGGGGCGACCCTCGTGGCCTATCCAGATGCGCAGGGCACACATCTCCCGGGCTACCGCGGCAAGAAGGGCAGAGGGCAGGAGGTGAAGCCCCTACCGCTCCGTCGCATTCACAGATTCGCCGGGCCGGACAGCCACCGACTCACCACCGGCTGGGCGCGATTCATGCTCAATGGCAGTTTGCGTGCCGCCGAGCAGGTCCCCGTGCGAAAAGCGGATTACTCCTCCAGACTCCTGCCGAGAGACTGGGCAGACCGTTTGGGTTGGAACTACCTCGCCGTTGTTGGCGACGCGGTCCTGGGGAGCGTTGGGGTGTCTAACTTCAAGTGGTCTTTCTGGCCCAAAGCCCACCCGGAAGACCGAGCACTCTTTGCCCTGGACCGAGACACGGGAGCGGTGCGCTGGATTCACCGCGCGGAAGCCAGCATCTCCTCCCACATGATCACGGTCCAGGCTGATCGTGTGTTGGTGGTCGACAGACCGACCCCGGCAAAGCGTCAGGCAGGCAAACGCAGAGGCAAGGCAACGGCTGTTTCTCCCGTGCTCAGGGCACTGGATCTGGTGAGCGGCCAGATCCAGTGGAGCGTGGCTCCCCCGAGCCTGGCCGGCAAGAAGAGGCTGCAGGCGATCGATGGCGTGGTTGTAGCGTCCGGTTCCGGATTGGCGGTGTATTCCGCGGATAATGGCGAGGAGCTCTGGGCTGACACCCGGAAGGGGCGAAGCAGCATGATCCCTCCGGTTCTTGTGGATGGTACTATCTATGCGTACCCGGGAGCCTTTGATCTACGTACCGGGGCACAGAAGATGCGTCGACATCCGTTGACAGGCGAACCGTCACCATTCCTCTTCCACTCTCAGGGAAAGGGGGGCTGTGCAGCGGTTTCGGGGTGCACGAGTACTCTGTTCTTCCGGGTCGGCTCGATCGCGTTCCATGATTTGAAGCAAGACGACGGTATGCACTGGCTTGGACAGCAGCGGCCGAGTTGTTGGATGAACATCATTCCCGCCGGTGGTCTGGTGATGGTACCGGAGGGTTCCAGTAACTGCACGTGTGGCTACAATTTCCAGACGTCATTGGCCCTGGCCCCCGCGCCGCCCCGGGCGAATGAATGGGCCGTCCTGCGGGTTGGGGATGCGCCCGCGGGTAGCGTGGTGAAGCAATTGCGCCTGAACGTCGGGGCACCGGCTGACAAGCGTGATTCGGGCGGCAACCTGTGGCTCGCGTTCCCACGTCCGTTCATGCCCGGTTCGGTCATGGCGCCGGCCACCGTTGAAGGCACACCGACCTATTCCCGCAGAAATCCGGATGGCTCGGAGCTGGCTGAAGTCCGGAAGCGGTGGCTCTACGCCTCAGGGGGGCAGGGACTACGCGGCCTGACTGTTGATCTCAGCATCGACCGCCCCGCCGTTGCTCCGTCGTGTCCAACTGCACCTGTGCTGGATGGCCGCCTCACAGATTCGTGTTGGGATGGAGCCCATCCCATCGCCTTTGTTGATCGCGAGCGAACGGTCTATCCCCTGGCGTCGGGATTCCTTCGTCATGATGACAAGAATCTCTATATCTCCCTGCGACGGACGGCCCCGGAGCAAGCGGGAAAGCCCGTCCCCTGGGTGATGAACACTCCCAGACGAGCCAACGACGCTGGCGATACGGACCCAGTCCCCGCCAACAGCAATCTGCTTATCAACGGGGCGTTCGATCAACCCGGTACGGGCGGCGTTCCAACCGGTTGGAAGGCCATGCAGGGCAGCGCCGGGGCTATCGCCAGGGAGGCGGGACGCAACGTCTTGGTGATGGATAAGTCGAAGGGGCTGGCGGGGCAGTTCGAGCAGACGATACCGGTGAAGCCCGAGTGGCGGCAGGTACGGCTTTCAGGGCGGATGAAAGCGGAAGGAATCGTGCAGGGCAGGGAAACGTGGCATCGGGCCGGAATCGGACTGCGTGTCATTGTGAACGGTGCCCGGACGGGCGGCATGAGTCGCGATTTGACCGGAGGCACGGAGGGGAAATGGATCCTGTACGACCACACGCTGGACCTTCCCCCCGGAGCTGAGGCGGTCATGGTTCGGTTGCGGCACTATGGGACGGCAGGATGGATCAGGTTCGACGACATTGGGCTCGAGCCGATAACGGGGACCGAGCGACGCTCCACTGACCCATGGGGAGAGCCGGTGTGGGACGATGACTCCTGGAACGTCCGCATCAGTGACAGCCGCAACAAGTTTGTTGCTTACATGGGAGTCTCTGTCTCGGGCGCACGGTTTGGGACGTCCTCCAAATCGTGGCGAGTCTTCGCGGATGACCATCTGAGCAGGAGTTGGCGGACCGCTGTGCGGGTGACGCCGGAAGAATGGGCCCTGGAAATGGCGATTCCCTGGGCTGTACTGGCAGAGATCGGAGCCAAACCCAGGAAGTCGCTGCGCATCTACATCCGCGGAACGAACAAGACCGGTGTGGGCCCCGACATGTTCGAATTCAAGTACCCCTCCTGGGACAGGTGGCGGCTCAATGCGAACTTCGCTAGGCTCAGTCTCGAAAGCCCTCCCCCGCTCAGTTCTCGGAATTACACCGTGCGGTTGTTCTTCTCCGCATCGGAGGGCGTCCTTCCCGGGCAGAGCGTCTTTGATGTGTCGCTCCAGGGCCGTCTGGCCGCACGAGCAGTGGATGTCGCCGTGCAGACGCGTGATGGGGCCCGGGAATTCGTGAGAGAATTCCACGATATAGAGGCTGGTGAGACGATCGGGATCGGGTTCACACCCCGCTCTATAGATGGACGGAGTTCGGCCTTTCCTATCCTCCATGGCCTTGAGATCGTGGAGGAGACGGGGGAGTGACTGCTGCGACTCAGGCTGCCGAGGTATCTGACGACATCTTAAAGTGGGAGGGGCTGCCATGCCCCGGTGACTGCTTCTCCTGCCCCCCAATGTGGGAGGAGCCGCTGTGCTCCGACTGCCCGGAAAATCGGCGGGTGGCACCGCCTCCCACGTTGACTACTTCTTCTGGCCCCAATGTGGGAGGAGCCGCTGGGCTCCGACTCCCGGAAAATCGGCGGGTGGCACCGCCTCCCACGTTGAAGCAGCCACCTCGGCAATCGGCGGGTGGCACCGCCTCCCGCGTTGAAGCAGCCGCCTCGTCGGCAGGACGTTCAGGCTTCGGGGCATTCAGCTGACTCAGCGCATCGGTCCGCGCCCGGCGATCTCGATTCGGACGGGGGACGACAGGACGATCAGGTCCTCAATGTCGAACTGCTTGAGAAGACCAAAGCAGAACATTGCTGGGTGCTGAACGTACTCGATTTGCCAGTCGATCAGCCGACGGAGCGTGTCGGGCAGGTTCAGGTCCATCGAGGTGACGCGTTCCGGTTCAAGAGCAGTGGCACACAGGGCGATCAGACTTGTGGATAGGCCTTGGGCTGCGACGTGGATCGGCGACGACGGGCCGCCCGTGCCGAGCCAGTTCAGAAGGGCCAGGAACTGAGCAGCCGCAATTCCGAGGGGACGATCTCCTCCCGCGCAGACGGATTCCATGAAATAGGGATGATACTGCCCTTCTGCGATGACCTGTTCTCCGAAAGAGAAGAGATCGACGACCAGCACGCGTTGTCCCGCGTTCACCGCAGCCTGGGCCTGTCCAGAGCAGTGAGCCCTCTTCCCTTCGGTCAGGATGACCGTCGTACCAGACACATCGAGTGGACACAGTTCCACTGCCGGGACGAGCCAACGGTCCATCTCCAACACGTAGTTTGTGATTGAGATGCCCTTGATCGGACGTGGATTTCCCACCCGGGCTGCCGTGGCAGGAAGGGGCTCCAGGAGGCGCAGTACCTCGCGGAGGCGCCCACGGTCAGCGCTCGCTGTCTCCTTGGTTGAGCGTTGGGCGGGGAGATCAGTCGCGAGATCGGCGGCCATACCCAAGAACGTCGGGTTATTCCCGGGCAGCCCCACGTTCAGCTCCCACTCCGACAGGATTTCGTCCTCGGCACAGGGGATGTCCTCGGTCGAAATGCCCAAATCCCACGATCGTTTCAGGCACGCGTAGAACTGCTCGCGGTTGTCGCTCTCGTAGTTGTGCGTTCCCGGGTCCTCGTTCGCGTAGAACTGGATGTGATCTCTGACCCCGAGCAGGTCATAGATCTCTCGGGCCGGCTTGTACAGCGCATCGACCATGAACTCAGGCCGGAAGATGCCGTCGTTGACACTGTGGATGAGGAGGGCGGGGCGTGGTGCGAACATCGCAGTGAGCGTGTCGTAATCGGCTACCGTACACAGGTCGACGGGTGTCTGTTCAAGATCCCCGTGGTCTTGCCAGCGGACAGTGGCTCGATGCCAGATCGGGGAATGCCCTGACACGGGCACGGTGAGGCGGATACGTTCGTCCAAGGCGGAGAGGACAGCCGTCTGCCAGCCGCCCCCGGAAAGTCCGGTCATGGCCACGCGCTCATGGTCAGCATTCTCGTGAGCAAGCAGTACATCGAGGCCACGTTTCATGGCCAGATACATCACTCCCACGCCGGCTGTTCCGCAGAGGTCCATGTGCCCCTGATGCATGTGGAATGCGGAGCCTTGAAGCTCCCCCATGCCCACGAACTCGGTGTTGAGCGCCAGCATGCCTCGTTTGGCCAGATTGATGCAGCGTGCCTGCTTGTAGGGCATTGCCTTGCCCCCGCGGTGGTGCCCATTGACATTGAGCACAGCCGGGACTTTTCCCTTGACGTCATTCGGCTCGTACAACAACCCCGGAATCCACATGCCCGGATACCCTTCATAGCGGAGCTTGCGGATGCGGTAACCGTGTTTGGTCTCGATTGTTCCACGCCATTCCACTTTCGGCGGCTCGTGGAGGATGCCCGGCTTGTGCCCTTTGAGATAGACCTTGGCCAACAGGTCTGTCCGAATGCGCTCGGTCCGTTCCCGCCATTCATCCGGACACTCGGGTTGCTGCAGTTGAGGCAGCTTCTCCCGGTAGTAATCCATCATGGCCCGTGTGTGCCGGCCTTTGAGGAGGTCACGAGACAATGTTCGAGTGATCTGTTCGCCGGTCAAACTCATGGGCTCGTTCCTTCGCTCTGCTGGAATGGTGATGCCTGATGTCCGCTCCCGTTAGTCGCGGCTCGGACGGAAGGAGACAACCGCTCCCGCAAGTCGCGGCTCTGTAAGAAAGTCTTCGCTACCACTGAAACGGTTTGCTCAGTGTGACCGTTCGTTCGGCTGATGCATACCAGCCCTGGGGGAGGAACTCATCAGTGTGCATGTAGCACTGAATGCGGAGATCGCAGCTGTCTTCGGTGAACGTCAGCAAGCGGCTCTTGGGGACATTCAGCGTGCCGTGGTAGCGGCTCAAGCAGGCCGCATTCACGAAATGTGTGCCCCATTTGGTCTCGATGTGAGACTTGTTGCCGCAGGTATCGTCCGGATGGGTGTGCGTGTGGCCACCCAACCAGAGATCAAGGGTGCCGGGGTGGGCTTCCAGGTAGCGCTCGAAGGCCTGGGCATCAGGGACGCTGTCGACGAAGTAGAGATACGAGGCGCCGATGGGCGTGCCCTGCGGTTTGTGCCCGTGGTAACGCGAGATCCACTCTCCGGCGTCGTCCTTCTGCATCCCTTCCCACTCGCCGGAAGCGACGGTGGTTTCCTTGAGCATGTAGTGGTGGGCCGAGACGACGAGGGAATCCGGGTTGGTTTCGACGCTCTGCTTCCACCAATCGAATGTTCCGCCCCGGACGACACCGGACGGGTTCCCGCCCAAATCTCCCCGCCCGATGGTTTGGGTGGGCTCGTTGATGTCACTCATCATCAGGAACAGGATGTTCCCGACCCGGAAGGAGTAGCGCTCCCACGTGCCGTTCACGGGGTAAGGGCGTCGGGCGGGATCGACTTGGGAGAATGGCGTGTTCTCGCCCATGGGGTCAACCCACTTCTGCCACCACCAGGCTTCAGGCTCGTTCAGACCGCTTCGATCGTGGTTGCCGCAGACGTTGTAGATGTCCTCACGGCGGTGCTTGGCTAATGCCCCGAACTGTCGGACCAGTTCGCGACCTTCGTCGTCCTCCGGGACGGCTTGGCCACCGGAGTTGTCCCCAATGTCGACGGCAATGTCCCAGTCAAACGGCGGCCCGCCTTGGTCTCCTCCGATTTCGCTTTGGCGGATGGCGTCAATCAGGCTCTCGCGGCCGCGTTTGATGTCCGTGCCGACGTGCGCATCTCCCCAAACCCAAAGGCGGAGTTGGGCGTCCGGCTGTCGTTCCCTTGGCATGATCGCCTTCCTTCAGTTGGAGATCTGCTGCCCCTGGTCGGGCAGTCATATCTGACAGGTGCAGCTCATCTGTCTTCTGGAGAGCGGTCGTCCCGACCGTCTGGCGTGCGTGCAGCTACGGCGGTGGACCGCCGCTCTCCAGAAAGGCCGCTGGACAGGCGCTCTATTCCGCCACGATACGGAGGTCGTAGACGGACCACCACCAGCGTTCGGCGTTGCCGGTCTGTTTGATGCGGACGTAGCGTCCCTTGCGGGGCAGGCATGTGATGGTCGTGAGGGCCTTGGAGCCCCCTCCCACTGCGATCGGGCCGATCCAGTTCTCACCGTCACTGGAAACGTAGACCTGATAGCCTTGCGGGTAGTCACTCCTGGACTTGGCAGCGTCCAGGATGACTTTCCGGACCGTCTTTTCCTCGCCCATGTCTACCTGCAGCCATTCGCCGCCTTTCTGCGCTCCACCAGTGCCCCAACGTTTCTCACGGTCGCCGTCGATGGCGTTGCCCGCAGCATCCTTCATGTGGGATGCCGACATCTTCCAACCGCTGCGATCCAGTTCGGCAGATGTGTCGTTGAGGGGGCGTCCGTTGATCTTCATTTCGGCGATGGACCAGAAATTGCCGGTCGAAGACCCGGTCTGGACGATCTTGATGAACTGTCCGTAGACCGGTGGATCAAGCGTGATCGTGAAGATTCTCTCTTTGCCTTTGGCCACGACGCGCGGTTTGCCGAGCTTCTCAGGATCCAGACCGACATAGACTTCGTATCCCCGGGGGTAGTCTGTACCGACCGGACCCGCATCCAGGTAAATGGTCTTGATGGTGCTTTCGAAGCCGACGTCGACCTGGTACCATTCGCCGCCCTTCATTGCTCCACCTGTGGTCCAACGTGTGTCGCGCGTGCCGTCCAGCGCCTTCTTCGTGTCCTTCTGGCCGTGCGATGCCGTGGCCGTCATAGCGGCTCCGTCGAGGCCCTGGTAGATCCTGGTTGCAGACATGAGCGCTTCGGTCTGGATTGCAGGGACGTCGAAGAAGGGCTCCAGCATGGTGAGGGCATCGGGGTGACAGATGTCTCCGAGCCCGGCCAACAGGGGCTTCTTTTCCTGATCGTTCTGGGCGAGCCCAAGCGCTTCACGGTAGAGTCCCAATGTCTTCCTGATTGGGCGTTCGCTCGGCATCGCGAGTTGGCGGGCATAGCCCCGGAGTGAAAGCACACGTTCGACCAAGTCCTCCGATTCCCGGCTCACGACACGGAGCTGTTCCAGGGGGGACGGATCAGGCCAGTCTGCCAGTGCCCGGATCGCTGCCTTGCGGACGTCGCTGTTCTTGTTCTTGAGCGCTCCATAGAGAGCAGGTAAGCCGTTTGGGGAAGCGATGCCTCCCAGACAACTGAGCAGGGCACAGTGGGAAGACGCGGCCTCTGGGGGAGTGACCAGGGAGGCCAGAATGACCTCTCCACGGGCATCCTGGTCTTTCATCCGGCGGTTGATTGCGGTGACGATGTTCTGCAGTTCTGAGCGGTTGGTTCCGCTCTTGGTCTCGATCAGGAGTTTCACCAGCGCAGGACGGTCGGTGGTGCTCGCCAGCAACCCCAGGGCTTTCAGCGACTCCTTGCGGACGTCGCGATCTTCTGATCGTGCCTGTTTAAGCAGCGCGGGGACGGCGGCCACTGTCTTACGCGCTCCCAGGGCCCTGATCAGCTCGATCTGCACCGACCCAGTCGTGTCGGAAACCGCCGCGGCAATGGTTGGGTCAATGTCCAGCGATGTCATGCGATCCAGGCTACGTCTGGCCGTGTTTCGGACTGCGCTCTTGTCTTCGGCTGCTGCGGCCGTCAAGGCAAGGGGCATCACGGCCGAGTAGTTGCCCAGGAACTGCAGGGCCCTGAGAGCTGCCAGTCGAGTGATGTCGTCCTCACTGCCAATCTCCTTAAGGACGACCGGCAGGACAATGCTGTCACCACGCTCTGCTAGAGCGTCCAGGACCGTAGGCCGATTGGCGCCGGCAATACTCGCGAAGTAGGCGCCGAACTGGATGGCGGTGTCCTTCCCCGGGAGATCGCGGACCAGACGGGCCGCGGCTCGCTGCATGTCGCCGCCCTCTTCTGCCAGGACTGCGATGACGCTGCGGACCCCCTCTGCCCCGGCAAGCATGGTTGCTCCGTAGAAGGCCGCCGCCTTGACTCCGTCGTCTTTGCTTTGGCTGAGGAGCAGGTCATACGTTCCACGGGCTTTGCGTTTGGCTGTACCGATAAATCCCCGCTTGCCGCGGAGCACATCGGCGCATTGAAGCAGCGCTCTGTCGATGGCGGGGATGACTGCCCTGTGAGCTCTGCTGCGACTGTCCTGCAACGCTTTCAGGGCGTCGCTCCCTCCGATCTTGCCCAGGGCTGCCGCGGCGGCGGACGCGCTTGCCGTGTCTGACAGGCTAAGCAGGGGGATGAGCGTGGGGACTGCTCGCGTGCTGCCCCGGGCACCAAGAGAGTTGATGATCCCCTCCTGCGTTCGGCCGCTTGCTTTCACAGCAGCTTCCCGCAGGGCAATGTCCACGTTCCTGCCCGGAATGCGCTCCAACGCATGGCGCGCCATGTGGGCGAGTTCATCATCCAGAAGGAGCCGGGCCAGAGCCGGAACGCTGGCCTTGTTGCCCACGATGGCCAGCTGTCTGCAGGCAAACCGCTTGCAGTCGTCTGACGCGTCGTCATCCAAGACCCCGGAAAGGCGTCTGGCCAGCTCTTCACAAGCTGTCTTGTCCTTCGTTTTCTGTGCGGCAATGACCTGTGCAGTGATGAGTTTTGCACTGGAGTCGTCGACCCCCATTTCATAGACCAGGATGTCCTTGAACATGGCGTCAAGCCCGGCCTCCCTGCCCTGCTCCCTGGACTTCCTGACATACGATGCACTGAGCCTTGAACTGGGGGTGGCATCGGCCGTGAGATCGCCGAGGGCGTACTGAATGCCGGCCAGGTAGAACTGCATGACAGGGCGATTCCAGAAGATCTCATTGCGGTGTCCAAGCGAGCAATAGAAGACGCGCCCCTTCCCGATTTCCTGGATCCAGGCGACTGCGAAGTCATCATCCTTGCGCTTGATCTTGTTGCCTTTGTTCATGTTCGTGCGCCCGGTGTCCAGGCTGAGCAGGACGCGGAGCGTGTCGCGTGAGTAGGGATCGCGGAACTGGTAGATCTCGTCCTTGATGACGAACGACTGGCCTTTGAAGGCGGCGCAGAGGGGATGGGCCGGATCGTCGACTTTGACGGTGACATCCTCGTGCCAGGGGTGCCCTGAGAAGTACCCACCGATCAGCTTGCCGTAGTCTTCCCACTTGTAGGAGCAATCGGTGGCGGCGTGCACACCAATGATGCCTTTTCCGCCGCGGACGAACTCGAGGACGTTCTTCTTACGACGGGCTTCGCGCTCGACTGCCTGCTTCTGTTCGGATTCAGGCAGCTTGCTCAGGTCACCCGGGTGGAAGAGCTCGCCGGTGGCGTTGTTGAACAGGATTGCGTCGAACCGGGCGAGAGAATCGGCCTCGAAAACGCTCTCGTCATCCGCAACGACAGCTTCGAACACGCCGGTTTTTCGACCGAGAATAGCAAACGATTCTGCCCCCCACGGGATGGATCCGTGGAAGAACCCCCGGCACTTGCCGAACACGAGAACGCGTCGCGGGGACGCCGGGACCGTCGGCGAGGCGTCCGGTAACGCCTTTTGCATCTTCTCGATATCTTCAGCAGGGACGGATTGGGGTTCAGCGGCGTTGGAGCGGAGGGGAATGAAGCCCATCAGTGCGACTGTGGCCAGCAGGCAAAGTGAGTAACGGCAGCGTCTTTTCATGGTCGGTTCCCGGGGCGTTTCGCGTTCTGTTCCTGAGAAGGCTTTGCTGGTTTGGGCGCTGGTTAGACGCGCCATGGGGCTCGCATGGGACGGCCGATGAAGCGGTCGGCTGCCAGGTCGTCGACGAAGCGTTCTGCTCCGGGATCCCATTTCAGCGGGCGCTTCAAGTGGTAGGCCATATTCCCGAGGTGGCACACTGTGATGGAACGGCAGCCCACCTCGGCGTGACAGATGGGTTGACGGCGGGTCCGGATACAGGAAAGCCAGTTCTCGATGTGATTCCGGCTCTCGTAGAGGCGCACATCATCGGGCCCCCACTTGATCCGTTTGAGCTCGCCGGGGTCGGTCTCCAGGAAGCCGCCGCGGTTGACGCCGATCCGGCCTTTGGTGCCGAAGAGCTCGACTCCCGCTCCCCCTTTGGCACCCCCGTGGTACATCCGCGCTCCATTCGGATAGATGTAGGTCAAGCGCTTCTGTTCACTGCATTCAGGTGGGAGGATCTCGACTGGTCCGGCCTCATCCATGCCCATGGCCCACTGGGCGATGTCAAAGTGATGAGCCCCCCAGTCGGTCATTCCTCCTCCGCCGTAGCCGCGATAGTAACGCCAGCGTGGCCACGATTTGTAGTCATCGAGGGGGCAGAGAGCTTTGTTGTACGGGCGCATCGGGGCGGGCCCCACCCACAGGTCCCAGTTGAGAGTCTTGGGCGTGGGCTCTGCCGGCAGGTAGCACGGACCCGGAGGACCGCCAACATTGATATGGATGGACTCGACGTCTCCGATCATCCCGTTGCGGACCAGTTCGCTGGCAAAACGGAACGCGTAATCTGAACGCTGCTGGCTGCCTGTCTGGAAGACACGGTTGTACCGCCTGGCTGCCTCCACAACGGCGCGGCCTTCGCGGATGCTCAGCGACAGTGGCTTCTCGCAGTAGACATCTTTCCCTGCCTTGCAGGCCTCGATTGACATGACGGCATGCCAATTGGTCGGTGTCGCAATGAAGACGGCATCAATATCCGGGCGGGCCAGCAGATCGCGAAAATCCTCGTAGGTATCACAGCCTTTGTAGCCCTTCCCCAAACGCTCCGAGTAGGCCTTGTTGACCCGTTCCTTGCAGCGCTCCAGACGGATTGACTCGACGTCGCAAAGCGCGACAATCTGGACGCTCCTCTTGCCGATCAGTCCGCCAAGATGGCCGTTACACATCTTCCCCATCCCGATGATCCCCAGCGTGATCCGATCACTCGGAGCCACGTCACCGTCGGCTCCGAAGACGGCCGAGGGGAGAACTGTGGGGGCGGCAAGGGCGCCTGCCGCAACCGCGGCGTAGTGGGTAAGGAAGCCTCGACGGGTGATGCCGTTCGCCATGCGCGTCTCCATCCATTCTCTTCAGGTCCCAACGCCTCCGTCGGGCACCGCTCACAGTGGCCCACAATTCTAGCCCTTCAGGCGCTCCAGAGCAAGGTCGTGAGGGGGTTCTCGCCGGGGATCTCTTCGCTCACACTAAGGGTTGGCGGGGAAATGGCTTTGCATTTTGGCGGGAGCGCAGGATGGTCAGTCGGAAGGCAGGAGGAGCAACGCATACCGAGGTATGTGTGCGACGACAGCCGAGCGTAGCGAGACGGGCAGCCTGCTGGGCTGCAGCGAAGCGTCAAACGCCGCGAATGGCCGTGCTCCGCCCCGCCCCGTAGGGCTGCGTCCCTTTTGCTCTCTGGCTTCGTTGCTTCACTCGGGACATATCAAGATATGCCCGCTCGCTCGCGCCTGGCCAGAAACCAAAATGACCAGCAGCAAAATGTGAAGCTATCTCCCCGCCAACCCTAAGGGGTGCCCTTGATTCCGTACGTGGGCTCGGTCACTGTACCCCGTTCCTGCCGGGGCCCTGAGCCGCCGGTGCAGAGATGGACGATTGAGGCAACGCTGATGTTGGCAAACGAAGCCCCAATAGTGGTGGTGGATTTCGAGACGACCGGGGTCGTTTCCGGTCACCCGGATGTCCCCTGGCAAGTCGGTATGGTAAGCCTCGAAGGCGGTCGGGTTAGGCCGGAGACCTTACTTACCAGCTTGCTTCGCACGGGAGACCGTCCGTTCAACCGTTTTGCTCCGGGGCGGCACGCTGAGCTTGCGGAGGAGATCGCTGCTGCCCCAACCCTTCCTGAGATCTGGCCGGAGCTGTGTGACCGCCTCTGCGGGAGACCTCTGGCTGCTCACAATGTGGCTACCGAACGAAAGGTCATTCAGGACGCGTTCCCCCTGCACACGTTCGGCCCCTGGCTTGACACACTCAAGCTCGCCCGGATCGCCTGGCCGGACCTCGTGGATCACAAACTAGAAACGGTGGCCCTGCGCGCGGATGTCATCGACAGGACGATCGAGGTCTGTCCGGGCCGGGTTTGGCATGACGCGCTCTTCGACGCCGTGGCCTGCGCCTTTATTTTCGAGACGCTGCTCACGTTCCCCGGGTGGGACAGGCTGACCGTCAACGCTCTGGAGAAGGCCAGACCCAGAAGGTATAGGCAGGGACGCTGAGCTCAGCTCGCCACCTGTAGATCGGTGAGGGAGACGTCAGCGATCGTCGTGTGAACCACATCGGCTCCCGCTTTCCCAAGCTCGTGTGCCTCGAAGCTGTGGGCCACGGCCACGCAGCGCATCCCGGCGGCCTTCGCGGCCTGGACGCCGTGGAGCGCGTCCTCGACGACGGTGCAGGCGGCGGGATCCAAAGCCATCTTCCGGGCCGTGTACAGGTAGATGTCCGGGGCAGGCTTCTTGTGCTCGACGTCCTCACCGGTGACGATTATGGCAAACCAGGAGAGGTCCACCCCGATCGCCTCAAGGTTCGCCACCACCTTTATCCGGTCCGCGCTCGACGCGACCGCCAGTGGTGTTGCGTTGTTGCGGAGGGCTGTGAGCAAGTCATGCACACCGGCGAACGTCTGAATCCGGCTGGGCAGCATCTCAAGGTAAATCTCGTAGACGCGGTCCTTCATTTCCGTGACGTACTCCTTGCCGTACAGGGCGGCCACGCCGCCGATGTACCGGTCTTCGCCTGCTCCTACGAACGGCAGAAAATCGGCTGGTTTGGCATCAACGCCGAACTCCTTAAGTCCTGCGATTGCGGCTGCGTTTATGACCGGCTCAGAATCGGTCAGAACGCCATCCATATCGAAGATTACAGCGCGTTGCATGGGCATATTCCTCGTACTTCAGGGGTAGGTCACTTACGTCCGCTAACCCTACCACGTTCGGTTGCGCCGACAAGTTGCCTGGAAGAGGGCCGTTCAGCTGTTCGGAGCACCCTCGACAAGGGGGGAAGACAACGGTATATTGACCCGCTTGTCAAAGAACTACTGGCCCGTTTACGGGTCGAGCCTTGCCCATTGAGGGCGAATCAGTCCTACCGTACCAAGGAGGTTGAGCGTGGGAAAGCAGACAAACAAACTCGTGAAACGGGGACGCCGTAAGCGCTATCTGGCCCGCATCAAGGCCCGCGTCCGGGCGAAGATCGGACGAAAGTAGGGCGGCTTCTGCGCGGTCGGGGAACGGTGTTGAGGCCAGGAACGACCGACTGACGGCCTCCCGGCTGGGGCCATATCGATCCGCGGGTGGCTGAGCGACGTGGCGTCGCCTCCAGGGCGATTGCGCCCTCAATTCCTGGCTCCCGGGCCTTGGGTCGGGAAGCCGAAGAGCAGTCCGGGTAACGGCTGCTCTCAACGCCATCGTGGGGTATAAGCGGGAGCCCGCGCCGCCCAGTTCCGGATGATGACTCCTCTCTTCTAGAAAATAAGGAAGTGCACACCATGTCTGACTCGAAATACGTATACTTCTTCGGGGGTGGCGACGCCGAGGGCGAAGCGACCATGAAAGAGCTTCTTGGGGGCAAAGGCGCGAATCTCGCCGAGATGACCAGCATCGGGTTGCCCGTTCCTCCCGGTTTCACGATTACCACCGAGGCTTGTGCGTACTTCGCAGCCAACAACGACACCTACCCCGCGACGATGCGTGACGAGGTCCTCGAACACTTGGCCAAGCTTGAGGACACGATGGGAGCCAAGCTCGGCGACGCCGAGAATCCGCTTCTCGTTTCCGTCCGCTCTGGAGCGGCTCAGTCCATGCCTGGGATGATGGATACTGTCCTGAACCTTGGCTTGAGCCCAGTAGCCGTCGATGGCTTGATCAGGAAGACCGGTAACGAGCGCTTTGCGTGGGACAGCTACCGTCGCTTCATGCAGATGTTCGGCGATGTCGTGATGAACGTTCCCCATCATGAGTTCGAGCATGCGCTGCAGAGCGTCAAGGATGAGAAGGGCGTGTCGTTGGACACAGACCTGAGCGCCGCCGACCTGCAGGTGGTAGTGGATCGCTACCGGGCGGTCTACAAGAAGCACATCGGCTCTGACTTCCCAACGGATCCGGTAGAGCAGCTCTTCCTCTCGATCGAGGCTGTCTTCGGCTCCTGGAACAACGAGCGTGCAATCAAGTACCGCCAGATGAACGACATCCGCGGCCTCCTGGGGACGGCAGTGAATGTCCAGGCAATGGTCTTCGGGAACATGGGTGATGACTCCGGTACAGGCGTTGCGTTTACGCGTGACCCATCCACCGGTGAGAACAGCTTTTACGGCGAGTATCTGATGAACGCCCAGGGCGAGGATGTCGTAGCCGGGATCCGTACCCCGCAGACGATTGACACGCTTGCCCAGGTCAATCAGGAACTCTACGACCAACTCGTCGACATTCGTGGGATTCTCGAAACCCACTACAAAGATATGCAGGATCTGGAATTCACCATCCAGGAAGGCGTGCTCTACATCCTCCAGACACGGACCGGCAAACGGACGGTGTTCAGCTGGCTCCGTACACAGGTGGAGATGGTCGAGGAAGGGCTCATTGACAAAGCCGAGGCCGTCCGTCGCGTGCCGGTTGGCGAATTCGGCAAGCTCTTCGCTCCCGTGCTGGATCAGGATTACATCGATTCGAACGGTATCGAGGCGGTCACCAGGGGATTGAACGCCAGCCCCGGCGGGGCTTGTGGCGAAGTCGTCTTCACGGCAGATGAGGCAGAGGCCATGGCCGAAGCCGGCAAGAAGGTCATCCTGGTTCGCATTGAGACAAGTCCCGAGGACATCGGCGGGATGAATGTGTCTCAGGGCATCTTGACGGCTCGTGGCGGAATGACCAGCCACGCCGCTGTGGTGGCCCGCGGCATGGGCTGCCCCTGTGTGGCCGGCGCCGGTGATGTGCTGATCGACTATGCGGCGAAGACCATGGCCATTGGCGATGCCGTGATCAAGCAGGGCGACACGATCGCTATCGATGGTTTCACCGGTGTGGTCTACAACGCGACCGTCCCAGTCAAGCCGTCTGAGATTGTCCAGGTGCTGGATGGCACGCTGGAGGCTGACGCTTCTCTGTTGTACAAAGACTACGCGGCCTTCATGGGCTACGTGGATGAGTTCCGGACCATGGGCGTGCGTACCAACGCGGATACGCCGCATGACGCGGAAGTGGCTGTCAAGTTTGGCGCTGAAGGTATCGGCCTGTGCCGTACCGAGCACATGTTCTTCGAAGGTGACCGGATCATCGCCGTCCGCGAGATGATTCTCGCCAAGACGCTCGAAGATCGTGAGAAAGCTCTGAGCAAGCTGCTCCCCATGCAGCAGGAAGACTTCGAAGGTATCTTCGAGGCTCTCGCCGGGCTGCCGGCCACCATCCGCCTTCTGGATCCGCCTCTCCATGAGTTCCTGCCCCACGATGACAAGGGCCAGGAAGAGGTCGCTCAGCAACTGGGACTCACAGCGGCAGAGGTCAAGGCCGCGGTTGAGGGTCTGCACGAGTTCAACCCGATGCTTGGGTTCCGCGGCTGCCGTCTGGCGGTTGTCTATCCCGAGATTCTGCGGATGCAGGTTCGCGCGGTGATGCAGGCGGCGGTTGCCGTTCAGAAGCGTGGCATTGAGGTACACCCCGAGATCATGATCCCACTCGTCGGCCACGTGAACGAGCTGACGCTCTGCCGGCAGGAGTGCGAGGCCGTAATTTCGGCTGTCTTCGAGGAGACGGGAACGACGGTCAACCACAAGATTGGGACGATGATCGAGGTCCCCCGTGCTGCTCTCACGGCAGATGAAGTCGCCGAACAGGCTGAGTTCTTCAGTTTCGGCACGAACGATCTGACCCAGATGGCCTGTGGCTTCAGCCGGGACGATTCGGCCCGATTCCTGCAGCCCTACGTCGAAGAGAAGGGCGTTTTCGAGTACGACCCGTTTGCGGTTCTGGACCAGAATGGTGTCGGAAAGCTCGTCGAGATGGCCTGCAAGCTGGGTCGGCAGACGCGTCCGGACATCAAGCTTGGGATCTGCGGCGAGCACGGTGGTGAGCCCAAGTCGGTGACGTTCTGCCACAAAGTCGGCTTGAACTACGTCAGTTGCTCTCCGTACCGCGTGCCCGTGGCTCGCCTGGCGGCAGCTCAGGCGGCGATCTAGGCAGACCGGCGCACGGATTCTATCAAGGGCGCGTCTTCCCCGAGCGGGAGGGCGCGCCTTTTCTTAGCCCACTACTCGACCACGCGACGTCCGTAGACTAGGTGTCCGCACTCGGATCCGTCAAAATCTGCGACCCCGGGCATGAAACCCCAGCGGCCGAAACCGAGAGATTCCAGAAGTGCGACACTTGGGGTATTGATTTCCAGGAGAAGTGCGAAGAGGGTCTTGAGCCCGAGGCGGGGGCACTCGTCGACGGCATGCTGCAGGAGCGCCCGCCCGATTCCCTGTCGGCGCCAAACCTCATGCACGTAGTAGCTGACCTCGGCCGTGAATCGCAGCGCTTCGCGGCCCGGCCTGTAGGGACTGAGGCTGCACCAACCCGTTACCGCCTCGTCCTGCGTGGACACGTAGACGGGGTATGTCTCGGGACGATGGTCAGCGAGCCACTGCTCCCGTGACTGCACGCTGACGGGCGAGGTGTCTGCCGTGGCCGATTTGAGCAGGATGGCCTGGTTGTAGATCGTCACGATCTCGGCCAAGTCGTCCGTCCTTGCGAGGCGGATGCTAACATCGGTCATTCTTCAGGGCCTCTCGTTCTGACTGGGGCACACGAACGCCGTATCCGAAGCTCGACGGGGATGGTCAGGACCTCGGCAGGCATGCAGCCATGGCGGGCATACTCGTCCATGAGGTGCACGACCTGGTCACGGATGCGTCCCGGTTGCTGATCCACAGACGTCAACCCGATCGCCTCGCTGATGTCGTAGTTCCCATATCCTGCCACCGACACGTCCCGTCCCGCGGCGAGTCCTCGTCGATTCAGCTCTTGGACGACCCCAAAGGCGGCGTAGTCGTTCGCGCAGACGCAGGCCGTGCATTCGGGGTGTTGCTCGATGATTCGGCAGAACGCCTGTGAGCTGGGCTCGACCAGGAAGTCACCGTTTCCGTAGAGCGTGGGGTCAGGCTGGAGTCCTACGGCTCTGAGAGCTTCCGTGTAGGCCTGCTTCCTGGCTCGGCCCGAGCTCTTGCACTCGGCTCCGACGTGGGCGATCACGCGATGTCCCATATCGACGAGGTAGCGGACCAGTCCAAAGACCCCGCTGGCATCGTCTGAGACGAGTTGAGGGGCGGGCGCTCCCGGGACCGTCCCATCGAGAATGATGGTCCGCCGCGTCGCAGCGTGTACCTCAAGCCAGCGACACTCGCTTTCCACCGGGACCATGGCGACCACTGCCCCCTCGTCGCGTGATGCTCTGGCGAACTGGTCCCGAAGAAGCGTCGTGTCCCGGTGGTGACAGTAGAGTTCGAGGGCAATGTCCCGCCGTCGACACTCGGCTTCGAGGAGGTTGGCGATTCGAGCGAAGTAATCGTCGGCCTCCTCGAGGAGCAATGCCAGCCGAGTCAACGGTGCACATGTGGCGCAGACTCCTCCGCGTGGGCTGGTGACTACGGTTCCTATCCCCGGCTCACGCCGGATCCAATGGGCTTCGACCAGGAGTGCCAACGCTTTGCGGACCGTGAGATGCGATGTGCCCATCTCCTGGGCCAATCGGCGCTCAGGGGGGAAGCGATCTCCGGGACGGAATTCGTCTGACTCGAGCCGCGCAAGCAGCGCCTCGAACACACGCCGGTACAGAGGCTGAGGGGTGTCACGTCTCGCGGACATGTGGCGCTCAGATCTCGATCAGGATCTTGGCGAACGCGGCCGGGTTGGCATCCCAGTCGATCAGGGCCTGACCCGCATCCCCGAATGGGTAGATGCGAGTCACGACGTCGTCAACGGGGAAGCTGCCTTCTTCGAGCAGGCGGATCACGGTCTCAAAGTTGCCCGGCAGGGCGTTGCGGGAGCCGCGGATGTCGAGTTCCTTCTGAACGAAGTACTTGGTTTCGTACTCGACTGGATGTTTCGAGTAGCCGATATAGACGACTCGGCCGGCGAAGGCGACCTCTGCCACCGCGGCCTGGAACGTCATCGGGAGTCCGATCGCCTCGATGATGACATCGGGACCGTCCCCATCCGTGAGCTCACCGAGCCCCTCATGCAAATCACACACCTGAGAGTTGATCGTGTGGCCGGCTCCCGCTCTGCGGGCGAGCTCAAGTTTGTCTGCGTCAATGTCAATGGCGATGACGCGTGCCCCGCGGAAGGCAGCACCCGCGATACCCCCCAGACCGATGGCTCCACACCCCAACACAGCGACTGTGTCATCTTCGGTCACTTCGCCTCGGTCCACGGCATGTCCGCCAACCGTGAGCGGCTCGACCAGAGCCAGTTCCCGGGCACTGAGTGTGCTCGAGGAGAAGAGCTTCTCGTGAGGCACGCTGAGGAGTTCTGTCAGGGCGCCGTCTCGTTGCACACCCAGGGTCTGGTTATCGCGACAGCAGTTCACCCGTCCTGAGCGACAGGAGGGGCAGACGCCACAGCTTGTGTAGGGCGAGAGCGTGACCGCCGTCCCGGGTTGCCACGACTCGGGCACATCATCACCTACTGCCTCAATCACGGCGCTGATCTCATGTCCCGGTATCCGTGGTAGAGCGACCATCGGGTTCAGGCCTCGGTACGTATTCAGGTCGGAACCGCAGTACCCGACGTACTGCATCCGCAACAGGACGTCGCCCGGTCCTATCGTCGGCTCCGCGACCTCGCGGATCTCGGTCTTGCCCTGGGCAGTGATGTAGAATGCTCGCATGACCTCTCCTTGGGTTGGAATGTTGGGATGCTGGGATGTTGGAATGCTGGGATGTTGGAATGCTGGGATGCTGGGATGCCGAAGCGGTACGGCAATGGACTCCTCGATTCGCAACCGATTTCCTCGCTGTCGATTCCAGCATCCCTCAGCCGAAGGGCGAAGCGATGAGACAGGCCGTCCTCCAGACGGCAGCGACGCGTCAATTCCAGCATCTCAGTATCCTGGACATTCGTATGAATGATCCAGGCTAGCCGACCTCCAGCCGGTACACAGTGGCGGCATTGTGACCCATGATTCTCTCCTGTTCGGACGCCGACAGGCTCGAGATGAACTCTTGGACGATGTCATACCAGCGTCCATAGGCACACGCCACGAGGCAGACCGGCCAGTCCGACCCGAACATCACGCGTTCAGGGCCGAATGCCTCGAGGACGGTTTCGGCGTAAGGCCGCAACTGGTCGACTGTCCAGCTCGAGTAATCGGCTTCCGTGACCATTCCCGATAGTTTGCACCAGACATTCTCTCGCCGGGCAAGCTCGCGGATGTTGTTTTGCCACGGGTCCACCAGATTGTCACGGATCACAGGCTTGGCGATGTGGTCGAGGACGAAACGCTGTTCGGGATGGCGGTCCACGAAGCGAATGCTCGGTCTGAGTTGGCCCTCAGTGATCAGGATGTCGTAAGTCAGATCGAACTCCGCCAGGGTGCTCACCCCGCGGTTGAACGCGTCCCCGAGGATGAACTCAGGATCCGGCTCTCCTTGGACGACGTGGCGGATAGCCTTGAGTTTCCGGTGGTTTGCCAGCGTGGCCAGCGTCGCGCGGATGTCAGGATCGGCGAGGGGGACCCAGCCGACAACTCCGAGCATGAACTCGTTGTCGGCAGCCAGGGAGAGAAGCCAATTGGTTTCTTCGAGAGACTGGCGGGCCTGGACACTCACGAC
>Ga0209042_1000291_pt1 | contig 58966 bp, 69 predicted proteins | sample SaaInlV_200m_DNA_6_FD_184649 | JGI IMG/M metagenome (GOLD analysis project Ga0209042, IMG submission 184649) | Marine microbial communities from expanding oxygen minimum zones in the Saanich Inlet - SI037_S2LV_200m_DNA (SPAdes) (version 2) | ecosystem: Environmental > Aquatic > Marine >... | reverse complement strand
AAAAAGATGATAAAATCAAAACAATTATTGGAGGATTTAACAAATTTTCAGTTGATAACGCAGAGAAGGGTTTGTTAACAAAAACAATCCAAGTAGATCTAGGAATTATAAGTTCACATAAGGAAAAATGCTGTACAGGCGGAATCTCTTGTGATAATTTTTTTAACCTGGGAACACAGTTGAGCACAAAGGGGTTCTGTGCTTTTTGCGGAAGTGAATTATCCGAAGAAGAAGAGCTTGTTGAAAATTATAAAAAATATTACTCTATGGAATATGAAAACCTCATTAGCGAATTATCTGTATTGAAAAATAAAGTTAATATTTTTAATTTTGAGAAATGGCATGAGATTTGGAAATTTTTATCTGAAAATGGGATTGTAATATCTGAACCAGATATTAGAAAACTTGAAGAATTAAAAAGTAATATTATTCAAGAAATTAATGAAAAGTTAAGTAGCGTAAATGGCTCTAGGAATATTGATGCCTTTATTGGCGAAATTGCTCAAATTCAAGAAAAATTTGAAGAAGAGCTTGGGGCTATATCATCAGATACAACGCAACTGATGCGACTAAAGAGAGAGAGGTCTTTAAACCTAGAAAACAAAAAGATTTTTTCAGCCCAAGTGCAAGGAATTATTCAAAGTTATAAATCTATTGAGGAGGAAACAAGAGAATTCGAAAGAAGAAGGTCACAGCATCAACAAGAATTAACACAATATTCACAAGATATATTCGCGAAATATCAGGATGAAATAAATATAATTCTAGGTGAAATAAATTCCGATTTCACATTGTCGATAGATTCGTCATATGCAACTGCTATTAGACGTGGCAACCAGGAGGTATTTAGTTTAGATTTTTCTGGAAACCAAGTATCAATTAATTCAGAAGATCTTTCAAATCCATGTTTTGGAAATACTTTAAGCGAAAGTGACAAGAAATCCTTAGCATTTGCTTTTTTTGTTGCACAGCTACGCCAAGATACAGAATTACAGGAAAAGATAATAGTTCTAGATGATCCTATTTCTAGTTTTGACAAGGAAAGAAAAAATAAAACTGCAGAAATCCTTTTGACACTAAAGAATCAAGAAGAGGCATCTCCGAATCAGATAATAATATTGACACATGAACAATATTTTTTAATGGATATAAGGAGTAAGGCAAAAACGCTAGGGATACAATTTCATGAATTAACCATAAAAAGAAATAGCATAAGTATATCTGATTTTTCTAAGGAATTTGAATCCCAGGTGTTAAAGGATTTAGAATGGCTGTCTGCTTTAAAAGACAATTATAATGGTGAGGATTTTTTTGTGCAAGCAAGAAAAATATTAGAGAATATTTTCAAAAGGAAATATTTTTCAAAAGTTAAAGCAATTTTAAGTGTAAATAACGTTGCGGGTGTCAGAACTTTTGTTCAAGAAATTTATGGAACTGGAACCGACGAATACATTAAAGGAATTAGTCTATGTAACGATCTAAATATAGAATCTCATGATAATCCCTCAAGGCAATTAACAAATGGGGACAAACAAACTATTTTAAATGACTTTTTTAATTTTTTGGAGATATTATAACATGAAACAAAAAAAAATTAAAACATTTGATGAGTTAAATTTTTTTCCCACTGGGAGCAATTGGAAGCACGTGCTTTTAGAAGTCTATAGACATTCGCCACATAATTATGGGGAATCTCATAAGGTTGGATTTTATGATGATAAGCACCTTCTTGCAAAGAAGTTAAAGATCTCAGGATTTGAATTAGGGCTTGCAATTTCTTTTCTGAGAGATCATAAATTGATTAAAGATAATAATCCTGGGAAAGCTGGATTGAACTCGCCTCCGATTTGTCCAGAATGGAGTAATAGAATTCTTTTGACAGATAGGGGTTTTGAGATTGCGACAAAGCTAGAAAATGAATTAAGTAATGAGAGAACGCAGAAAGTAGTAATGATATTTACTGCAATTATTGCATGGACTGGATTTACGGCATTGCTGAATGAAATTATGCCAGATAAAATTTCTATTGTCTTTTGGATTTATGTTCCAGTGATAATACTTTTGTTATCTTCATTCTATTTCAATACTTTAATTGACAAATTTAAAAGATTTATTTTCAAGAGACAGATTAATAGTGGTGGGTGCGCGATATGAAACAAAAACAGATTAACCAAAATTGGAAAGAGTTTGAATTGGGAGAAATAATTGAGTGTTTGGATAATCAAAGAATCCCCATCACGGGATCAGATAGAAAAAAGGGAGAAATTCCTTATTATGGTGCAAATGGGCAGCAAGATTCTGTTGCAGATTCTATTTTTAATGAGGAACTTTTGTTATTGGCTGAAGATGGTGGAAGTTGGGGATATAAGCAAAAATGCTCTTATATTATTAATGGAAAATCTTGGGTGAACAATCATGCCCATGTTTTACGAATGAAAAAAGACATGATAAATATTAATCTTCTTAGGTATTGGTTTAATTTAACTGATTTGAATAAATATATTTCTGGAACAACAAGGGGAAAATTAAATCAAGGGGTAATGAAAAAAATAAAAATTCCTCTTCCAGTTCTCTCGGATGGAACTTCTGATTTAGAGAAGCAAAAGCAGATTGTTGCGATGTTGGAAAAGGCGGAGGGGTTGAAGGATAAGCGGAAGGGGTTGGATGAGTTGTTTGATGAATATTTGAAGAGTGTTTTTTATGAGATGTTTGGGGATCCATTCAATAATCCTAAGGGATTTAATACTAAAAGACTAGTTAAGGATGTTGTCCTAATAAACGGCAGGGCATTCAAAACGTCTGAGTGGAGCAATGAAGGTATTAAGATTATACGGATCCAAAATCTGAATAAGCCTTCAGCAGGGTATAATCGGTACAATGGAGAGGTTGATGAGAAGAATATAGTTGAAAAAGGAGATATGCTTTTGTCTTGGTCCGGAACACCAGGAACTTCTTTTGGAGTGTTTATTTGGGAGAAAGAGAAGGCTGCACTCAACCAGCATATTTTCAAGGTTGAATTGCCTTCAGATCTTGAGAAGACATTCTTTCAATATTTTATTAATTCAAAATTACTTGAGCTTATTTCTAAGTCTCATGGTGGAGTTGGCCTACAACATATAACAAAGTCTGAGTTAAATAATGTGGATGTTTATTATCCTCCAATTACTCTTCAGGAAAAATTTGCTTCTATTGTTGAGCAGGTTGAGAAAATTAAAGATAAATTAAAAGATGAGAAGAAGGATGCTGATGAGTTGTTTAATGCTTTGATGCAGAAGGCTTTTTCGGGGGAGTTGGCATGAACAAGAAAGGGTATACACAATTTATTGTTATTGGATTTATAGTTCTTGCAATCTGGGGGATTGTCTCCTCATTGGGATGGGTAGGTTCAAATAATAAACTTGATACAGAGCAGGAAAAAACTGATTATTGGAAAGGATTGAATTCCCAGTGCCAGCAAGAATTGGGCATAGCCTGTGAACAAATTGAGGATCAGACAAAAACTATATCAGATCTTCAAGGAAAAATTGGAATTCTTGAAAATCAGAACAATTCAGATAAGTATGCTGTTTTATGGATAGGTCCTGAAATAATAATCAACGAAACATGGGCTATTATAATTAATATTGGATTAAGCATTTCTCTAATATCAGTATCCTTTACTTTAAAATTTGTTTTTGGAGGAGACAAAAAAAGAAAATGAATAAAAAAGGTGAAGCTAGTCCTGAGGAAATAATTAAAGCAATTTTTGCAATTATAATAATACTTCCTTTATTCGGAGCATTATTCGGAGCGCTAAATGATATCTCTCATCAAAGTGAAAATACCGAGATACAAAAAATAACTAATGAGAAAAACTTAGAGATTGAGAATATTACGAATGAGAAAGAGGCGATCACGTCAGAGAGAGATGATTATAAAAGTAGATATGAACAAATTCAAGGAGACTACGATTACCTAATTAATACTAGTGTTACGAAAAATGACGTCAATGAAATACACGGAGAAATGAATTCTATTAAAAATTCCTTGGATAGTCTGCATAATAAAACATCAGTGGTTAATCAAAATATAAATCATTTTTATGACATAAGGCAGACATACATATATTACACAATAAGCGTTGTAATCAACTTTGCAATTCCCATAGTTTTTGTTTTGGATTGGACTTTATTCAACTTTTCGATTACAGTAAAAATTACTAAAAAAATGAATGGATTTCTTGGAAAATTAAAAACTAAACTAAAGAAAATATTTTTCAAGGAAAAAACTCCTGAAGAGCAAACAAATAAAAGAGAGGGTGAACAGGAGTAACTATGGTAGGACTTGAACAAGAATTAAAATCGAAAGTGAGGGGGCTTTGGGATAAGTTTTGGAGTGGTGGAATTTCTAATCCGCTTCAGGCGATTGAGCAGATTTCTTATTTAATGTATATGAAAAAGCTTGAGGATAAAGATGTTTTGGAAGAACAGAATGCTATTCTAAAGGGTGAGAAATTTAAGTCTATTTTCGAAAAACATAAAGATTGTCGATGGAGTGAGTGGTCGCAGTATTCTTCGGATAAAATTTTAGATCATGTTCGAGATGTTGTATTTAAGTTTATGAGGGAATTAGGAGATGAAGATACACTTTACTCAGAATACATGAAGGATGCTACTTTTTCTTTGCCTACTGCTTCGCTATTGATTGAGTCTGTGAATATAATTAATGATATGCACATCAAGGAGCAGAATCAAGATACACAAGGAGATATTTATGAGTATTTGCTTTCGGAGTTATCTACGGCTGGGAAGAATGGGCAGTTTAGGACGCCGAGACATATTATTCAGATGATGACTGAGCTTGCTAATCCGGAGTTTGGCGATAGAATTATGGATCCAGCTTGTGGGACTGCGGGGTTTTTGGTTAGTGCGTATGAGCATATTTTGAAAGTAAACAAGAAAGGTGGGGTTAGTACGTTTACACCAAGTAAGAAAAAGATTTTGGATGAAGATACTTTTTATGGATATGATATTGATAGAACGATGGTTCGAATTGCATTGATGAATTTGATGATGCATGGGATAACTAATCCAAAAATTTCTCGGACAGATACTTTGTCCAAGAGATATAATGAGAACGGGACTTATGATATAATCTTAGCGAATCCTCCATTCAAGGGGTCGATTGATGTTAGTGAGCAAAGTGACGAGTTTACTGTTAAGACTAAGAAGACTGAATTGTTGTTTTTGGAATTAATGCATAACTCTTTGTCTAATGGTGGAAGGTGTGCTGTGATTATTCCTGATGGCGTTTTGTTTGGTAATTCTAATGCACATCAAGGAATTAGAAAGATGTTACTAGAAGACTGTCGACTTGATGCGGTTATCTCTATGCCCTCAGGAATCTTTAAACCATATGCTGGTGTTTCTACTGCAGTTTTATATTTTACAAAGGGTGAGCCAACAAAGGAAGTTTGGTTTTATGATATGCAGGCTGATGGATATAGTTTGGATGATAAAAGGAATAAGATTGAGGCGAATGATATTCCGGATATTTTGGAGAGTTTTAAGAATCGAAAGAAAGAAGATAATACTGACAGGAAGGCTAAGCATTTTATTGTTCCGGTGGAAGAGATTAAGGAGAATAATTTTGATTTGAGTTTGTCTAAGTACAAGGAGCATGTATACGCGGAAGAAGTTTATCGGGAGCCTGGAGTTATTTTAGAAGAGATTGGGAAGACTCATGTTGAATTGAGTAAGGATATTGAAGATTTGAAGAAGTTGGTTTGATTAATTTAAACTGACAACCAGCTCCCCCTTCTTAACAAACTCCAGAATCTCTTTCATTTGACCTTCTAACATTCCAACTCTCTCAAGCAAAACTTCTTTCTCATTCTCAGATTTTAGTAGCCTCTGTTCAATCTCAGTCTTCGTCACATCAACCAACATATCTTCTTCGCTAATGGTGTCCACCATCCCGAGGAATTCTGAATAGTAATGAATTTTGTCTGATTCCTTCCATCCGAATCTATACTTCAATGAACTTTCTGATTTATACCTTGGAAGCCAATAGCAACATGAACAGTGCCTGAAGTGGTACATTGTTAGCTCGGAATATTTCTTTCCAGCTAGACTCATTTTGTCCCCTAGGACTTTCTTAGCGAGCCTCTGGAGATACTTATTGACAGATGTGGGCTTGATATCAAATACTCTGTCGTCTGGTCCGATACCCATTATCTTAATGTATTCTTTTATCATGCTAGAACAAAACATTAATTTTATTCGTCTTCCAAAAGTCTTACTTATCTCATCTCTAACTTCGACTTCCTTGAAATCTTTATGAAAATCCGAGGTCTTAATGTTGATTAGTTCGCTTGGACTTCTGACCCCTGAGTCGTAGAGAAACATTATGATCATTCGATAATTATATTTTGCATTATCACAAAGCTGCTTGATTTGCTCTTCGGTTAGATAAACCCACTTCGGTTTTTCTCTGGAAGTATCAAGATCTTCGGCTATATCTATTATCTTCGAGCCTTTTTTCTTTTCAACTTTAATGTGCCAGTGCCAAAAAGATTTGAACACTTTGACATAATCTGCAACGGATTTATATATTCCTCCTTGTTTTTTTTGAATCTTGCCATTTCGCATATCATTGAAAAAAACAAAGATTTGTTCTTCTGATATGACTCTTATATCCTTGATATTAAATCTTTCTTCAAATTCTTTGACGATAAAAACCATTCTTTGTCGAATGTTATTTAGTCTGGCATAGCTTCTGGCTCCTTTGATGCTACTTTTAGAGATATTGAGTCCTCTTTCCATGTCTAATATGTATTTTAGGATTATGTCAGAGCTAGCCTTGCTAATATCCGGGATTCTTCCCTTTATTTTTTCTATCCAGTTGAAATATCTTTGTTTGTTTTTTTGTGGATCTACTTTCATGATTTATCAAGGCTGACCATCTTAAAAGACGGTTTGTATAGTTCTTGTAAAATCGCACCCCAGAAATTAGACAGAATATGCGGACGCTCCCGCCGGGATTTGAACCCGGGTCACTGCCGTGAAAGGGCAGCATCCTTGGCCACTAGACTACGAGAGCACTACTCGCGTGGTCTTCATGAAACGGTAAACCGTTACTTTAGACTACGAGAGCATGTCTTTATTCACCAATTTTCACTTTTAAAGCTTACGCATCATCAAATAATCTCCCGGCCGTCGTTACTGATACCTCCCTAAAATGAATCAAAACACATAAAAAGCAACAAATCCCTTAAATCCTATGGCAGAATCGAAGACCGAATCTAAAGATAAGCCAAAAATTAATGATTTAATTTTCAAAGAGCTTATCAAACGAGGATATTCCCTAGAAGGAAATACGCGAATCTGGAATATCGCTGATTCTAAGTTATGGTATTTAACACCCGGACAAGCACAAGCATTTCTGGATCTTGAAAAATCAGAGAACTATGATCTTAATATTATCAAGAAAGAAATAAAATTAATCAATGATAATATGCCGGAGATTCTTAATAAGGTAAAAGAAACCCCCCTGAACATTATTGATCTTGGTTGTGGGGACGGAAAAAAGGCAGTCATCTTCACTGAGAAACTTAAGGGAAATGTGAAATTAAGATACTGTCCTGTAGATATTAGTGGATACATGGTAGAGAAGGCTCTCAAAAATATCCGAGGATTAGATGCTGGAGAGGTAGTAGAATTCCAATGGAACATTTCCGATTTCGAAAATATCCAAAATATAACGGGACTACTCAGACAAGGAGAATTCAAGAAAAATCTTATTCTGCTTCTTGGAAATACTTTGGGAAACTTTGAGATTAATGAATTGTTATACGAAATTAGAAGTTCGATGAAAGGTGGAGATTTCCTACTTATCGGAAATGGATTAAGTACTGTAAATCCTGAAGATCTCCTTAAGACATATACTACTGATGAGGTAAATAATTTCTTGATCAAGATTCCACAACAGCTGGGCCTAAATGAGAAAGAAGTAGAATTTGGGACTCGGTTTAAGAACTCCCGTATTGAACTTTATTATACTATAAAGCAAGATAAGAATCTTGAATTTCAGGGAAAAAGGGTTCACTTTAATGAGGGTGATCAGATTATTGTCTCAGTATCCTACCATTATAATCGAGAAGATTTCATAAGTTTCCTAAACCTATATTTTGATGACGTGCTTGTAAAAGTTTCAGAAGATGGATCTTACGCATTAGCACTTTGTAAAAAGTAACTAACTAAATAATCTTTTACGCGGCTCCCCGACCTTACTACAATCTAGCTTAAACCGTGAAGTCAAGCCATGCTTCTTCAATAAAATCATATTACTTAGGACTTCTTCAGGTTTTGGGGCATGTGCAACATTTCTCCATTCCTTAGTCCGATAATGTCCAAACTTTCTTCGGAGAGTATCCATGCCTTCGTTATCTGCATACCTTGTAGGTCCAAGAATATCCTTAAGTCTCTGAGAAACATTTTCTCCCCGATAGACAATGATTCTAGGACTTCGATCCAGAGTCATGAAATCATCAATCATTGTTTCAAATCCTTCCCACTCTCGAGCTCCATCATATAATTCTTCATAGAAATCTCGGCTAAGTTCTGGAACTGCAATTTCATTATTCGCAACAAATCCTCCACCATTCTCAAGCGCATCTTCAGTAAAGGAAATAACTTCTTGTTCCGTCTTGCGATCATACCACGGCTTGGTCATAAGAAGTGTAGTGTGTGGCAATGTAACAGTTTTAACAAGATGATTCTTTGCAGCCCATAAATCTTCTGAGGATATATATTCATCTTCCATAATTTTCTAGAATAATCTGGGTTTATATCTATTTCTATCTTCTAGGCGGGTCTACTAAGCACTTCGTAAGTACCCTTCGGGCGATTTGAACTCAGAGTTCAATCTTACCATGAGCCTACGGAGATTTGAACTCCGGACCTCTGGCTCTCTTCGAGTGAAGTGAGCTAACGTTCTAGCGAACATCCATCTTATAAGACCAGCGCTCTAACCTGGCTGAGCTATAGGCTCCTAGTAGTCCACAATAAAAAAGATATAAAAACCTTCCCCCCGCACTAATTATATGCTACTTGGACTAGTTGGGAAGCCTTCCTGCGGGAAATCGACATTCTTTAAGGCAGCAACGCTTTCAGACGTTTTAATCGCTTCATACCCCTTTGCAACAATAAAACCTAACCACGGGATCGGATACGTGCGTGTTGAAGCTCTCTGTAAGGAACTCGGGGTAAAATGCAATCCACGAACAGGATATTGCACTGGAGAGACACGATTTGTCCCCGTAGAGCTTATGGATGTAGCAGGTTTAGTCGAAGGAGCATCCGAAGGAAAGGGATTGGGGAATCAATTCTTAGATGATTTAAGGAAGGCAGATGTCTTCATGCATATTGTAGACATTTCTGGGACAACCGATGCGGAAGGAAAGGAAGGACAAGGAGATCCAGTAGCAGACGTAAAAATGTTAGAGAACGAACTAGACAAGTGGTATCGGGGAATTCTTGCAAAGGTTTGGCATAAACTTTCCAGAACAATCCAAACATCAAAACAAGATTTTGCAGCAACAATCGCAAAACAATTTTCTGGATTAAAGGTGGATGAAGATGATGTGAAAGATGTTACACTAAAATTAAAACTCGATCCAGAAAAGCCTGCAGACTGGTCGGAAGAAGATCTAGCGAAATTTGCAACAACCCTAAGGCATATGACTAAACCAATGATAATCGCAGCAAATAAGGTAGACAAACCAAATTCAAAAGAAAATTTAGAAAGACTAAAACAAGAATATCCCGATCTTATGGTCATCCCGTGCTCCGCAGATAGCGAGCTTGCATTAAGGGAAGCAGCCCAACACGAATTAATTGAGTACATTCCTGGAGAGAAAACCTTCAAAATAAATGAAGACAAAATAAACGAAAAACAAAAAGCTGCATTACAATCAATTCAAAAAAACGTCCTTGACGTATTTGGATCAACCGGAGTTCAAGATGTTCTAGACAAGGCAGTTTTCGATCTTCTAAAGTACATCGCTATTTTTCCAGCCGGATCAAAACTCGCAGATAGTAAGGGTAACGTTCTGCCAGATTGTTTCCTTCTTCCAGAAGGTTCAACAGCCCTAGATTTCGCTTACCACCTCCACACAGACATTGGAGATGGTTTCATAAAAGCAGTTGATGTAAGAACAAAACAACCAGTAGGAAAAGATCATCCGTTAAAGAATCGAGATGGTATTGAGATTATGACAAAGTGATTCCATCGAGGCGAGATGGTGAATGATTTGCTCTTGAACAAGATTAAAAATACTCCAGAGCAAATTATGAATTTGAGATTATGACAAAGTAAGAATTTTCTAAACATGTCCTGGACAAAGCACATCATAATCAAGACCCCTTAACAAGGCTAAACTTTCATCCATCTTCTCTGGTTCGCTCTCTTCTAAATCTCTCCTACCGATCCCACTTCCGTGAAAAAGCGTATCTCCTGAAAATAAAAATTTCTTGTACAAAAGAGCAATACTATCAAAGGTATGTCCTGGGCAACGGAAAACTTTCATCCCTTCAATCTCCAAATCATCAATATTTTCATTATTAAAGATCTCAGCGTTGGAGAAAACTCCCGCATTTTCAACATGATCCCAATGTGTATGTGTTAAAATCAAGGTATCAACACTTGCAGGATCAATCTTTAGCTTATCCAAATCTTCAAGCAACTCTTCCTTATTCTTTTTAGTAGAAGTATCAATAATAACCTTTCTTCCATCAGCTAGCTTAAAATAATAAACACAAGAACCAAACTGAGAAAAACACATCTGAGAAATTTCATCTGAGATTATATTTATCATTCTCCAATCACCTTAACTAAAACTCGTTTATCTCTTCGCCCATCAAATTCTCCATAAAAAATCTGTTCCCACGGCCCAAAATCTAGCTGTCCATCAGTTATAGCAACAACAACTTCTCGCCCCATTATCGTTCTCTTCAAATGAGCATCCCCATTGACCTCTCCAGTTCGATGATGCCTATATCCGTCAGGTGTTGCCCGAGTCGGAGCCAACTTCTCAAGCCATTCCATAAAATCTTCCTTCAACCCCGATTCTTCATCATTAATAAAAACCGAAGAAGTAATATGCATAGAATTAACAAGAGCAATGCCTTCCTTAATTCCAGAATCAATAATCGCTTCCCCAACATCTCGAGTGATATTAACAATTTCCTTCTCCTTTTCTGTCCGAATCAGAAGGTGTTTCATGAAACTTTTCATAAAATCAAGACCCCAATATCCTTTATATTAATTGTTATACCAAGGCACCTCATTTCTCCCCTAAATATTTATAAACTTATTCAACCTTACCAAATTATGTGGAATAGATTAGCAATGCAGGAGAGAGAACGTCAAAATAGGTTGCGTAGACAATTAATTGCGAGTCAAATGGAGGCTCAAGGAGCAACTCCGGCAGAAATCAGTCGCGCAATAAATCCCGATCGAAAAGTTGATGATTCGCTCGGAAGGGATGAATTATATCTGAGAGAACCTTGCCACATAGATCTCCCGCCACCTTACAATCCTAATTAATCTTAGCAACAACAATCAATATAAACCATCCAATCTTACCCGGATTATGACAAATAAACAAAAGGTAATCGAAATAAAATGAGCATGCCCGTATATTATGGAATTAGTCCCCTAAGTGGAAAAATTATGATCCACGCACCCGGAAGGTTTTTAGCTGCGGCAACAAATACCGAGAAGAAGGTAACTGTTTCAGTATATATCGACAGGAAACCAGTCGAAGAGGCATTCCAAAATATATTATTAAATAATGAGTATTTGAGATTCGCAGTTTTTACTGGAATGGTAACCAAATACAAATTAGGTGATCGGAGAATAAGAGAAATGGATAAACTTGAAAGAAGGGGCCAAATTGGTAAATTGAATAAGAAAATACAGGGATACTGTATTGGGATGGTTAAACAGATGGACGCCATAACAACCTTTGTTCTAGATTCCTTAGATGATTTTGAGTTAGGTTCCAAAATGAAAAAAAATAGAAGAGATGATTCCGAAGATCAGGGAGAATACCTTGCCCATTAAATATTTTCATGCACCAGATATAAAAAAGGCGGCAGGAGAGATTGTAGAAATGCTCGGATGGAATCATATTCTTTTAGAACACGTCGCATTTATTAGGAGTCTCGGTTCAAAATCACGAGGTACAATTGCACGATGTCATGCTCTTGGGAAAGCAATGCAAATTGGAATGGGACGGGACAAAGGATTCTATCTTATCGAAGTTATTTCTAAAAGATTTGATAATCTTCCCGTCGAGGAACAGATAAAAGTTATCATTCATGAGCTCATGCATATTCCAAAATCCTTCGGAGGAGGATTTATTCATCACGACAAGGTTCATGAGCGCGCCGTAGAGAAAGTCTACCAACATTATTGTAACTTAAAGCAAGGAGAAAATCCCGAGGAAAAAAAAGGATGGTTCTAGAAAAATTTACATACTTTGTCGACGGAAAAAAGAAAACAATCGACGTAAAAAAAGTATCTATATTTTCTCCAGGACTTCTTTTCAGAAGAAAATCGCCCCCACTTCTTTTCACACTTAGAAAAGAAAAAAGTTTTTCGATCTTTTCACTTTTTTGTAAACCCTTCAAGGCAATTTGGATTGACGAAAAGAAGCGCACAACAAAAATTGTCGACGTGAAAAATTGGAAACTCAACATCCGCGGTCATGGCAAATACTTACTAGAAATACCGACGAGGATTACTCAAAAATGATAAAACTGCCTCGATAATCGGGGCGAAACATTTAAATAGAAAACCGATCTAAGAGGATTGAATCTTTAGAAGAGGTAAAAAGGAGGTTATAAACATGGGAAAAATTATCGCTAAAAACGTCGTTGAACGAAAATCTGGATTTCTATATTATGTAGATGGAAAGGGAAACGTTTGCGAGGCTAAGATGGCTCGAGGTGGAAAGAAGAAAAAGAAAGCCGCTAAGAAACCAGCAAAGAAGAAGCCAACTGCTAAGAAGAAAAAGAAGAAGTAATTCTTCACAACTATTATTAATTTTTTAATTTATCACATTCAATGAATCTCCCACGTTAGGGAGCTTGGGAGATTCATTATAACTTGCCGAGCTTGTTTGGTTTATCAAATGCCATCTAGGCACGAGGTACACCATTGGGTGTTATATTCAATCTCTTCCGATTTAGAAACCTAATCTTTTTATCTGTCGTATTATATTTAGGTATTACTTACTTACCAGCAAGTTTCCAAAGCATTTTAAAATAATCTCTAAAGCTATCCGCATAATCTTTATTCTCTACAACAAACGCGATCGGGTTTTCTGCCCAAACAATCGTCGCAGTTTTATTCCCATAGACATTAACAACTGCAGGAGTGATATATTCCTTCGGCAAAACTTTCATAGACGTCAAAGGGTTCTTCCTGGATTCTTGAATAAAGTTCACAGCTTCCTTATTATAAATTATCTTCAACTTGAGTTTCTTTTTGAGTCTTCTTTTTGTCCAATGCAAAACATATCTCTCAAAAACTTCGGGTATGTCTATGGCTCCAAAAACAAGATATTCATCTCCAGGATTCAACGTATCTAAGATATCCTCAAAAACCTGTTTAATTCCTGCGTACCCTTCGTAAATTGTCGCCCCTTGTTTTTTTGCTTTAGTCATTTTCTTTTGCAACTCAAGTTCCTTAACGACTGTTTTTAGCTCACTCTCTCTAGATTTAAATTTTTCAAGAAGCTGCTTCGGATCTCCAGCCTCAAAATAAGTTTTTTTATTTTTCTTAACCGTAGAAATCAATCCTTTCTTTATCAGCCTCTCTAAAATGCTATATCCATTTGACCTATCAAGCCCCGCATTTCTAGTAATTTCAGCAGCAGTCGAAGAATCCATTCTAAGACATGCAAGATAAGCCTTTATTTCCCCCTCATTCAATCCAGCTTCTTTCAACACTTCTAAATTCATCTATCTTAAATGTAATCCTTCTTTATAAAGTTGTTGTTAGTACAACAACAAAACTTAATATAGCCTCTAATATTGTAACTACTATAGAGTTAAGATAGACTCAAAAAAATAAAATGAAGACACAGAAAACAGAAAACATTGAAAGAGAAAAAATTGATTCAGGTAGACCTCAAATTCAAAAAGATTTGATGAAAGGAGGTAATAATTAAAATGAGCAAACAAATAAACGAACAAATAAAACCATATGCGGATCTTCTAGGTATACGTAATAGATCAGCGCAGTTTGCAGGTGCAAATCTTAGAGGGATAGATCTTAGAAGTGCAGATTTTTCATATGGAAATTTTGGAGGAGCAGATCTCCGATGGGCAAATCTCCGATGGACAAAGCTTACTGATGCATATCTTAAAGGCGCAGATCTTAGAATGGCAGATCTTGAATGGGCAGGCCTTCACGAAGCAAACCTTCAAGATACAGATCTTAGAGGGGCAAATCTTACTCATGCACGTTTTTGTGACGCAAACCTTGAAGGTTCGAATCTTCATGAAGCAGAACTTGGCGATGCATCTATGATATATGCAAATTTTAGCGGGGCAAATCTTCAAAATACATATTGTCAAGGTGCAAGGCTTTGCGGGTCAAAGTTTATAGGGGCAGATCTTAGAGGGGCAGATCTTACCCATGCAGACCTTTGTAGCGCAACTTTTCAAGATACAGATCTTAGAGGGGCAAATCTTCGCGAAGCAAATGCCTATGAAGAATATTATAAGGCAACTTTTCAAAATGCAGATCTTAGAGGGGCAGATCTTAGCGGGGCAAATCTTCAATATGCAAATCTTATAGGAACAGATCTTAGAGGGGCAAATCTTGAAAATACAGATCTTAGAGGAATACGCGTTGATAGCCCTAATGGAAAGCATTATCAGTGGTCAAAGAGAAATGAACTACGAGAAGAGTAGTAAAGTAGCTAAGCATTTATCTAAAAAAGAGGTGATTTTTTTATTTTTTTAAATTGTATTAGTTGATACATTTTCCAATAAGGTATACAATATACTAACTACAAATCCCCAATAGCCTTCTGCAAAGCATCCGCAGCCAAATTAGAACAATGAACTTTTATCGGAGGCAACTGACCCAACGCCGCAGCCACATCCTTATTTGTAACCTTCTTAGCCTCGCCCAAACTTTTACCCTTAACCAAAGTCGTCATCATCGAAGAACTCGCAATCGCCGCAGCACATCCAAAAGTCTGAAACTTCACATCCTCAATCTTATCCCCATCAACTTTCAACATAACTTTCAAAACATCCCCACAACTAGGATTCCCAACAGTCCCAACACCATCAGCATCCTCAATCTCACCCATGTTCCGCGGATTCTGAAAATGATCGAAAACCGCCTTCGTATAATCACAATTACTCTCCATTTTTACCCTCCATAAAAAAGTAATTCAAAACATTCACACCATCAACCCATTTTTTCTCGAAGACTTTACTTTCAATAATTTCAAAATGAGCCCCAAACAAACCCATAAGCTCATCTGAAGATGAGAAATACATTTTTGCTCCAACAATCGCCCTAGCATTCTCAGGAATTATTCTCAACTTTCCTTCTCCAAACTTTTTATCCCGATCATTAAAACACACCGAAAAATACTTCCCATTTTCATTCAACAAATTAGCAACATCTCCAACATATTTCTCCCTATTCTCTGGCATCACAAGATGCAAAAGAGCCCATTCCAAAACGAAACCAAACTTCTCATCTAACTTATCCAAATCCGCAACATCCATTGCCATAAATTTAACATCAACTCCAGCATCCTCAGCATTTTGCTTCGCATACTTTATAGCATTCTCAGACAAATCAATCGCCGTAACGTCAAATCCCTTCGAAGCAAGATAAATAGCATAAAACCCCTCGCCGCACCCAACATCAAGACATTTGCACGGTTTAATTTTCCCAGATTCAACCAATTCAACCAATTCAGTTGGCGGCTCAGATCGCGTCCAAACAGCCCCAGGTTTCTCGTAAGTCTTTTCTAGAAGTTCTTTTCCATTATTCATTTTTTATTCAGCTCCGCCAACAACTCGTCAACATCAACACCATGTGCTTCAGCACCCCGTTCAATGGTCTCTAATTGCGCCATAGGACAACCACCACAGAACATTCCTCGCTCAGCTAACTTCTCAGCAGCAGCAGGATTTGCATGAATCAACTCCGCAAACGTCATTTCCTTGTGTATTTTTTTCTTTGCCATTATTCGCCTCCTTATCTAATTTAATTGCTTCAATCTTCAAACTTTCAAGTGCGATTCCAGTATATTGTCTCTTACTAATCTCTTTATCCTCTCCAAGAATATTCACCTTAAATCCTGCACCTTCAATCTTAGAAATATAGTCTTCCCTTTGCACCGCACCTGCGACACATCCAACCATTAACTCATCACTATCCTTCTGTTCATCACTCAATTCTCCCAATAAAACAATATCTGAAACATACATTTTTCCCCCAGACCTTAGCACTCGATGAACTTCTCCAAAAACCTTCTCTTTGTTTGGTGCAAGATTAACGACACAATTACTAATTACAATATCCACAGAATTATCATCTACCGGAAGATCTTCAATATCTCCTAATCTAAATTCAGTATTCTTATACCCATATTTCTCTGCATTGTCCCTAGCTCGAGCAATCATCTCAGGAGTCATATCAACACCAATAACTTTTCCACTATCTCCGACCTTCTTAGATGCTAAAAAAACATCAAATCCTGCACCACTTCCCAAGTCGAGCACAGTTTGACCTTCTTCCATCCCACCTAAGGCGGTAGGATTTCCACAACCTAAACCAAGATTCGCTTCGGGAACATTATTTATCTCTTCATCACTATATCCTATAGACTTTGAGATCTCATCATTAAGTTTCAAGTTCGCATTTCCAAGACTACATCCACAACTATTAGAACAACCTCCATCACTCGCTATCTTAGCATAACCTTCCCTTACAGTTTTCTTCACTTCATTATTTTCCATCGGACATCTCCAGCTTAAACGGACTAATTTTTCTTAGTTTTTCAACCTTTTCATTTATTTTGGAGACAACAAATTTGATATCTTTCTCGCTTATCTCCCCCAAGGTTAGTCTTAGACTTCCATGGATATAAAGTTCGGGAACTTTAATGGCCTTCAATACATAACTCTCACTCAACTTATTAGATGCACAGGCAGATCCCGTAGAAACACAAATCCCTTCCTTATCAAGCATCAACATTAAACTCTCGCCCTCAATTCCATAAAACGAAACATTCACATTATTCCAAATTCGCTTCTTAAGGGACCCGTTGATTCGCGTCCCAGGAATTTTAAGTAGCTCTTTAACTAATAAATCTCGTACCTTTCGAATTCTTGTAACCTCTTGCTTAACACTTAATGCAGCTGCAAGTCCAACAATCCCCGGAACATTCCCTGTACCGCTTCTAAGTCCATTCTCCTGACCGCCCCCAGTCTGAACTGCACTAACACGAACGCCCTTCCGAACATACAGGAACCCAATACCCTTGGGTGCATGAACTTTATGTCCAGAAACTGAAAGCAAATCAACATGCATCTTTCTAACGTCAATTCCCAACTTCATAAAACCCTGAACACAATCGCTATGAAAATAAACGCCCTTCTTTTTGCAAACCTCTCCAATTTCTTCAATCGGCTGGATAGTCCCAATCTCATTATTAACATGCATTATAGAAACCAGGAGGGTATCCTTACGAATCTTTTTCTTAACGTCCGCACCCTCAACGATTCCTTCTTCATTAACACCGATGTAATCCACAGAGAATCCTTGTTTCTCAAGATCCTTGCAAGTTTCTAAAACTGAGGGATGCTCAATAACTGAGGTAATAATATGCTTCTTCTCCGGATTAGCTTTAGCCAAACCTCGAATTGCAAGATTATTTGATTCTGTTCCGCCAGATGTAAAAATAATCTCTGAAGGGTTAGCCCCGATAAAATTCGCAATCTCCTCCCGAGCAGTCTCCACAAGTTTCCTAGCTTCTTTTCCGCAACTATGCTGTGAAGAGGGATTTGCATAACTGTCTAGAAAAACTTTCTTAACTTTTTCAGCTACATTCTTATCAACTTTTGTAGTAGCCGCATTATCTAAATAAATTGTTGCCATTAGTACTTCGGATCACAATTACAATACTGAAGAATATCTTTGTTATATTTCTTACAAACATCGCAAGAGCATTTTTTTACTTTCATCAACCTCAAAATTCTTTGAACTTCCACCATAGCAACCTTTGGGCTCTTCATAATTAATTTAGCCGATTTTGCTACCTCTTTTTTAATCTCTAGACTAAGTTTTGCTTTATTCGCCCGCTTATTAGAAAGGTATTGAGAAACTGCGGCTTTACTGATTCCAAGAATATTTCCTGCCTTTTCATAACTAAGTTCATGTTTCTTAGTCAACTGCTTCGCTAGCTCCTTCCGGATTGCCGGAATAATATACCAGACTTCTACTTCTTGAGGTAACAAATACATAGTTAACTATCGTTAACTTTCCTTTATAAACTTTCCGCAGAAAGGTTACCTGAGAAATATCTTGCCCCATCTTGCGGGGTACACTGAGCAGTGCCAATGTTACCCTATAATTTTTTTTGGAAAGCTTTTTTAATGAGATTTACTATCAATAAACATGAATTACAAACAAAAGAGGTGATTTGTATTTGCAATCTCATTAATTCTTTTAAGCTTTCTATATTTTCTTTCAAGGTTTAATCTTTTCTCTCTCATCTTCGGAAGTATCTTTGCACTTATCCTCTTTTATTTGGGAGATCATCTCTTGAAATGGGATCTCAAATTCTGGCATTATGCCATCTTTGTAGGGATGGTAGTTTTCGGATTTATAATGACTCCACTTTATTTCAAATATCCTTTTTTTGATAAAGTTCAGCATTTTTTATTTCCCCTGATAACTTGCTTTTTTATTTATCATATAATGGATCGAATGGATTTAGATAGAAAATACAAATTATGGTTTACTGTGACTGTTCTTATAACAACAATTACTCTTTTTGAGGTCTATGAATATATTGCAGATTATTTCTGGAATGTTAAACTCCAGGGAGTATACTCGGGGAGCTGGGTAGATCAAAGATTCAAGCTTATCATGCCTAGAATCGACGATACAATGGTAGATATTATGCTTGGAATTGTTGGAGCAATTACATTCGTCATAGGAAAAATTACTTTTAAGAAATAATAATCGCCTGAACTGGGCAACCCGCCTCAGCATCTTTTTCACAAGTTAATTTTTCAACTTCTGCAGTTTTTACATGGGCCTTACCCTCTTTCATTTCAAAATTAGCTGGACAGGTAGCTGAACATGCACCACACCCAATACATTTATCCTCGTCTACGGTTATCTTGTGTGCCATCTTCATCCTCCGTCTCATTTGTCTTATTAACCTCGTCAATTTCAGTGATCTTCACAGTATCAATGACTTGAGGCTCAGAACCAATAACTGAAGCAGTAATCGAATGTCCAGTCATACCAGACAGGGTACTTGTCATCCAAAAGAATGCAAATAACAGAAGCAAGGCTCCTCCCGCAACAATAACCATTTTCTTTATCGAATCCATGCTAAAAGGGAGTTAGCAATATTTATAAACTTAATTAATTTCAACCCATTATGGTATTACTCTGGGTATTAATTGCAGTTGCAGTAGTGATTGCGTTTACATTCTTCATGTATTATAACAGATTTGTAAGACTTTCTCACCAAATTGATAATTCCCTAGCACAAATTGATGTTCAACTAAAGAAAAGGGCAGATCTTGTTCCTAATCTTCTTTCTTCGGTAAAGGGTTACATGAAACATGAGAAGAAAATAATTAAGGAAGTAACCGATGCAAGGAAAGCTTTAGTGGGAGCAAAGAATATGCAATCCAAGGTAAAGGCTGGAAACCAGTTGCAGACTGCTCTAAAATCTATCTTCGCAATAGCAGAAGGCTATCCGGACTTAAAGGCAAATACAAATTTCCTACACCTTCAGCAAGAACTCTCCGCAATTGAGGACAAGGTTGCTTATGCAAGGCAATACTTCAACGATGGAATCATGAGTTATAATGTCTCCTTGAACACAATCCCTGGAAAGTGGTTTGCTTCGATGTATGGTTTTGGGAAGAAAGATTATTTGAAGATTCCTGAAGAATCAAGGGCAGTTCCAAAGGTTGAGTTCTAAATAAAGTATATACTCCAATATATACATTGGAATATATATGTTACAAACTATATATTAAGATGCAACAAAGACTATCATTCCACGAGGAAATAAGAAGGAACAAAATCCAATCATTTTTCTTAATCACAATTGTCTTCATAGTTCTTCTAGCCCTAGTTTATACCGTTGGGTTAATTGTCGGGGGAGATTTCTTTTTCTTCATCCTAATCTTTGGAACAATAATCTCAATTCTTTACGTAGTCGGCGGATATTACAAATCCGCAGATCTCGCAATCGCATCAGTAAATGCAAAGAAAGCCCCACAATCAGATCCAAAATTTCGACAATATCATAATATCGTAGAAGGATTATGTCTCGCATCCGGACTTCCAAAACCAAAACTCTTTGTTATGGAGAATCCTCAAATTAACGCATTCGCATCAGGCAGAGATCCAAAGCATGCTGTGATCTGTGTAACAACCGGAACTATAGAAAAACTTAACAAACAAGAGCTTGAAGGAGTTCTAGCTCACGAACTCTCCCACGTAGCAAACTATGACATCCGTTTTATGACCCTAACTGCCGTTCTCGTGGGTATTATCGCGATCGTCTCCCAGATCTTCCTTAGAAGCATGTTTTGGGGGGCAGGAAGCCGGAATAGTGGTGGGGGCGGAAATGATAATGGTCAAGGAAAACTAATAATAATGGCAATTGGAATAACCTTAGCAATCTTAGCACCAATCATTGTAGCATTAGTACAATTAGCAATCTCACGAAAAAGGGAATATGCCGCGGATTCTTCAGCAGTTAAGTTCATGAGAACTCCAACAGGATTAATCGGAGCCCTAAAGAAAATCCAACATAATTCTGATATGAAAGTCTCCGGAGCAGTAGCCCCATTATTCCTAGCAAAACCAAAGAAGGAACGAGAATGGTTTCAAACACATCCTCCGCTTAACAAGAGAATAACCAGATTAGAAAGGATGTAGATTTACTTCTTTCCGCCCTTCATCTTCAAATAATCAAATGCGCTCTTAGCTGCAATAGCTCCCTCACTCGCAGCAGTTACAACTTGCTTAAAATTATTATTAGTAATATCGCCTGCGGCAAAGATTCCTTCGACATTAGTCTCCGCCCCCTTGCCCGTCACAATATAATCTTTTTCTGTCTTTAACTTCAAATCTGCAATGACTTCCTTAGCTGGAGTCGCTCCTGCCTCAATGAAAACCCCTTCGACAGCGAGAGTTTTTTCTACAGGATCTTTATCTGGAGATTTTTGAATTATTTTCAATCCGCTAACCTTTCCATCCCCTTCAACTTCGGTTGGTTCAGAAAAATAAATAATCTCAACATTTTTCGTACTACAAATCTTTGAAAGCGCAATAGGTTCACATCTCATCTCATGCCTTCGGTAGATAACATAGACCTTCTTAGCGATATCTGCAAGATATATGGCAGCCCTTGCCGCAGAGTTTGCTCCGCCAATCACCGCAACATCTTTGCCTCTAAAGAAATTCCCATCACAAGTTGCACAATATGAAACACCTTTTCCGAGTAATTCTTTCTCTCCAGGAATATTCAATTGCCTATGTTCTGTTCCAAGAGCAACAATTAATGCCCTCCCGCGAATCTTCTTATCAGTTCCTTCTAGCAAAAATTCTCCACCTTTCTTAGAAACTTTCTTAACCTCTTCTTCGATAAAAACTGCACCAAATTTCTCCGCCTGATCCTTAAATTTCTTCATTAATTCCATTCCAGAACCAATATATCCTGGCCAGTTCTCAATCTCTCCAGCAAGATTAGCTGTTCCACCAATTGTTTTAGCCACAACAGCAACCTTAAGGTTATATCTTCCAGCATAGAGTGCTGCAGTTAATCCGGCAGGCCCCCCACCCAATATAACTAGATCATAATTATCGTTGTTTTTCACCATAGAACATCATAGCATATAGACTATTTATATTTTAGGTAGCAGCGTTAACCAACAACATTTAAATAACGCCCAATCCTAAAGCTATCATGACACCTGAAGAGAGATACGAGCTAATAACTCGGAATTTACAAGAGGTAATTGGGGAAGACAAGTTAAAAGAAAAGTTAAAGTCAAAAAAAGAATTTTCCGTCTATTGGGGGACAATGCCCACTGGAAGCATTTCAATTGCCTATTTCTTTCCAATGCTAAAAATCGCAGATCTACTTAAGGCAGGTTGCCGAGTAAAGATTCTCTTAGCAGATTTGCATGCAGCACTAGATAGTGTGCCATGGGACGAGTTAGAAAAGAGATATGCTTATTATAAAAAAGCAATAGAAACTATTCTAAAAACAATTGGGGTTCCACTAAACAAATTAGAATTTGTCAAGGGAAGTGAATTACAGTTGAATAAAAAATATTTTCATGATGTTCTAAAATTGAGCACATTTACTAGTCTTGGGGAAGCAAAGAAGTCTGCATCAGAGGTAGTAAAACTTGGAGACAACCCAAAACTTTCTGGGATGATTTATCCATTAATGCAGGCCCTTGACGAAGAATACCTTAATGTTGATGCCCAGTTTGGGGGGATGGATCAGAGAAAGATAATGGTATATGCTCGGGAATTCTTACCCAAGGTTGGATACGAACCAAGGATTGAATTAATTAATCCGTTAATTAGGGGACTAGTCGGAGAAAAGATGAGTTCTTCAATCAAGGCGAGCAAGATTGATTTAATGGATGATCCTAAGGCAGTAATCAAGAAAATGAACAAGGCAGATTGTATAACTGGAGATCCAAAAAATGGAGTAATGGCCCTCCTAGAGTATTTTATCTTCATCCTAAAGAACGACAATGGAGAAAAATTCCTAATTGAACGTCCAGAGAAGTTTGGGGGAAACTTAGAATATTCTTCTTATGCTGAAGTGGAAAAAGATTTTGTAGAAAAGAAACTTCACCCATTGGATCTGAAGAATGGTGTAGCAGCAGAGATAAACAAACTCTTAGAGAAATTCCAGGCAAGTAAGGAGTTAAAGAAGCTCCACGAGAAAGCATACCCCGACGAGTAAACTCCGTTTCCGAAACATTTATATATTTCTTAGTACTCTGATTAACATGCAAGCGCAAAAGAGGTTCGAAAGATGGAATTTTAATGTCTTAACTCTAGCGCATGCTGGCATTGGCTCTTATATGATCAAGTGCTGATTTGCGACATTCCTTTCTCTATGAATTCTCAACGAGTGAATGTCGCTATACAGGCACATAATTTTGAAAAAGAATCTTCCCCAGACTGTATTTCTTGTGGGAAGATTATAAGACATCCTCTTTGTCCAGACTGTATTGCAAAAGGATTCAAACAATGGGTTGCACGCTTTCCTGAAGTAGAGAAAATAATCTCTCCCCAGGTAAGTAAATTTATCCGGGGGCACAAACACATCCACAAACAGTCTGAAAGATGTGTAGCCTGTGGAAAGAGAAAAACATCTATTTGTCCATATTGTTTTACGAAGTATCTTTATCAATTAGTGAAAGAAGCTGGAGCAGGAGTAAGAGCACTAACAGAATTTTTGTTCATCTTTAACTTTGATTTCGAACGTCACGGTTATTCAGATGACTTGGAAGCATTTGGAGGATATTAAAGTGTACAATAGAACATATAATAGGCCATATCACGAACGATCTCACAGCCCGCAAAAAATCTGTGATCCTTGAAGTCATTCTTTCCCATCTCTTTATGATTTTCATATAATAGGTAAGGGTAGAATCCTCCCGGAATAAAAAGCATACCTGCCAATTTAACAGTTTCAACAATCGCCTTCAAACCTTTTCCGATCTTCCTTTTCATTTTGGATATTTTACACCCCGGATTTAGGAATCACTCTTTAGTCTCTTCAGATGCAGCATCTTCTGCTGGCGCCTCAGTTTTGAAAAGATCGTCAAATTTCTTTGAACCCTCTTTCATAACCTTAGTATTAATCTGAACTGTTGCTGAGGAAATTTCCTTTCCTCTAACAGTTTTTCTAAGTCTAAGTCCCTTAGGCTTTCGGTTAATCTTTCCTTCACCCTTCGGTTTCATATGCATTCCTTTTCCGTATCCCAATAACGCTTTCTTTAAGTTTGGCCCTTCAATATTTGACATTCCAGTAAATCCAGATTTATCTGAAGTTCCAGTAATCTCAAGTTCATATCCTGCAAGCTCTTCGCTAACATCCTCGCCCTTAACTGTCTCCCCAATAGAAGTTCCAACTAATTTTTCAGCTTCAGTCTCAACCTTGTAAGCCTTTCCCTTATGTGATACATTTATCTTAAATGTCATAGAAATTAGTGCGAATTTAGCTTTTTAAAAGTTGGGGTCAATATATTTCCCACTTTTCATATCTTTAATTGGGTCATATCCTTCAGAATTCTTCATCCAATCTGGTTCGGTTCCAAATTTTTTTCGAGTCTTTTCAAGAACTTTTCCGAATGCAACCGAGCCCACCGTAGACATTAAGCAGGTTCCGGTGAATGTAGTTATTCCAGCCTCCATACCCGTATTATTTGGATTAGTCAATAAGACTCCAAGATATATCGACGGGCCCATAACTAATCCCATTCCAAGGTCAACAAGAGATCGATACATGGCTGCATTCTTTGCCTTGGATGTTGTCACTTTTTTAGTAAAATAATCTCTCGTTTTAGTCAATAACCTTGAAATAAATAAGCCTCCCACGGCATTTTTCCACCTAGAGTCTATAATATCTCCTGCAGACATCATTTCCCCCATAACTTCATTAGCCAATCCAAGGGGTTGGAAAACCGCCAAAGCTGCGCCGGTATCTACTGCATACGCCTTCCAGTCAAAATGCCTAGCTAACCAAGATCCAGATTTTGGAATTTCTTCGACTTTGTCTTCAAGTTCGTTTACCATTGTAATCAATTAGAATTCTTCTTTCTAAACTGAGGTGGGAAACCCACATAAAAAAGTACAGAACGATCGTTTTTAAAATTAACTAACTTGGCTATCTTTCTTCCTAATAAGCTCAAGCATTCGGTGGTATACCTGGGCAGTAATATGACAGTCTGCTAATGCATCATGCGCTCCAGCATAATCAATTTCAAAGAAACCTGCGACTGTTTGAAGATTGGCCCTAAGGTGATAAGGAACTGATCCCGCCCTCTTCAGCGAGTTCCATATATGCATAGTATCAAAGGACTGCCAGTGGAATCTTTGTTCTGTTGAACCCCTTTCAAACAAAGCTCCAAGAAAACCCTTATCAAAACTGATATTGTGTCCCACTAACGGGGTTGACGAAAGATTATGCTTTTCAATGAAATTATTGATCTCACAGCAAGCATCTTGGGGAGGAACGGCCCTATTATTATGATCCTCAAGATTGATCTTATTTACTGCCATGGCTTCCGGAGTAGCGTTATAATTATTATGTTTAATGAATATATGGTGAGAATCAAGGATATTAAGAAATTCTTCAGTAACATCAACAAGCAACATCCCAACAGTGAGGGTCCGATTTATTCGGGGAGAAAGTCCTGTAGTTTCAGTATCTATTACCAGCCTCTTCATTATTCAGAATATTCTAAGAAGTATTTAAGGATTGTTGTTTTAAACTCCCCAGGTTACGTTTTCTCTTCTTTTAATCTCCGCAATCTCCATTAATACCTTCTTTTCTTCAGAAGAAAGTAACGCCTTATGTTCCTTAAACTTTCTAAACTGAGATTCAGCTAGATCTGAGAATAAACTCTCACCAACCTCTAGCTGCCTTTCAAAATTAACTCCCGGAACGGAGATTGCAACTTCTTTTCCTGAAGCAACTTCTTGAACGTTCTTTTTATCTTCCTGGAGTTCCTTAACTCTTCCTATCTTAACATCACTTTTATTTATCAAGGAAATACCTTTCTTCAAAATCCCTCCCTTAACCTCAACTCCAAAAACCGCAGGACTAGAATTTCTAAAAACAAAATCCAAAATTGTAACCTTAGAAAGCGCAGGAAGCTCTTTTAGCTTAGCACGTTCCATTTCCTGAACCTTACTTTCCTTCCACTTCCCAAAATTTTCAATTAGTTTGTAAACCACTGGATCAGACAAAACCTTTACGTTCTTGAGCTCCTCAACATCTGCATCCTCTGCGAGATTCACATTAAAACCCAGAATTATCTTATCCTCTTCTTGAAGGGAATTAGCTACATACACATCTTTTTTGTTTATTGGGCCGATACCAACTTTCATCACTCGAATATTATTCTGCCTTAGCAAAACTAATAATGCCTCAAGGCTTCCCAGAGAATCTGCCTTAACAACAATTCCCTCATCATCCACCCGAATCTCTTCGGAAATCTCTTCTGCAAACTCTTCTTTAATCTTTTCAACAGTATTTTTAGAATCAATAACTCTAAATGGCATTCCGGGCAAGATTTCTTCCCTAGAAGTTATTTGTAGTCTCATTCCTGCAGCAGCTTCAACATCTTTCTTAGTTTCAAATCCTTTGTTTAATGGTAAAGCTTCTTGGATATTTCTAACCTTTGTCACAACAACATCATCAAATGAGGCAATAGCAATCTCATCATCTGTAGAAAGTTTTCCATCATAAAGGATACTTTCAAGATAACTCACCGCCTTATCTTTTTTAACTTCTAAAACTACTCCTTTTCCTTGTTCCCCCACCTCAATACGTTCTGTTAGGAACTTCTGGCTCAATGCTGCCAACATTGCAAGAATCTCTGAGATTCCTTCTCCAGTTTCTGCAGAACAGGGGACAATTGCAACATTCTTTGTATAATCTGAAATCTTAGAATATATCTCTGCGTTTATCCCATGAGAGTTTAATGCCCCAATAATTGTATAAAACTTTTCATCAAAGTTTTGTTTAACATTAACTGCCTGGTTTTCAATCGCCTCAATAGAAAGTTTTGAATCAGCAGTCTTCCATCCAGATATATTATCCAACTTATTAAGGGCTATAATAAATGGGGTCTTGTTCGCTTTCAAAATTTGTAAAACTTCCGCAGTCTGGGGTTTGATGCCGTCATTAATATCAATTACTAAGATCGCAATATCTGCCAAACTTCCTCCACGCTTTCTGAGGTTTGTAAAAGCTGCATGTCCGGGAGTATCAATAAAAAGAAGGCCAGGGATTTTAAGCGGAATCTTGAATTTGTCAAGAACAACACCTGCTCTCTCAAGAATATTCTTCTCTGGGAGCGTGGTGAAAGAAATTTTCTGAGTAATTCCTCCTGCTTCTCCAGATTGGATAGAGGTACCCCTAATTTTGTCTAAAATAGACGTCTTTCCATGGTCCACATGTCCTGCGACCGTTACGATCGGTTGTCTGATCCTTGCCATAGAAAAACCATGAGGTTCCAACTTAAAAGCTTAATGATTCTTTCCAAAAACCTTATAATGCTCCAAAATTTTAACCAATCATGGTAGAAACACTAGAAAACTTGCAAAAAATGTATGATTTAGAACTAGACAAGGTCATAGATGAAATAAAATCAAAAAAAGTGAAAACTGTACTTCTCCAATTCCCGGATGGGCTAAAACCTCATGCAACACAAATAGCAGAACATATTGAAAAAAATACTGAAGCAATGGTCTCGATAAGATTGGGAGATTGCTTTGGAGCTTGCGACACTCCTCAAACAAGCGCAGAGTTGATTATCCAATTTGGCCATGCTCCTTGGAAATAATTTTCCAATCACACACCAAATCACATAAATCTTTATAAGCCCCACAGATTTTCTAGAATCATGACGAAGTATATCTTTGTTTCAGGGGGTGTAATTTCTGGTGTAGGAAAAGGAGTGGCGACAGCTTCCATCGGGAGAATTCTAAAAGAGTATGGCTTTTCTGTAACTGCAATAAAAATTGATCCATACATAAATTGTGACGCAGGTACACTCCGTCCAACAGAACACGGAGAAGTTTGGGTTACTGAAGACGGTGGAGAGATAGATCAAGATTTGGGAAACTACGAAAGATTTCTAGAAACAAATATCCTCAAAGATAATGCAATAACCACCGGACAAGTTTATAGGGAACTCATCGAGCAAGAACGACGTGGAGATTTCCTTGGAGAAACAGTTTCATTTATTCCCCATGTTCCGGACGAAATAAAAAGAAGAATAAAAAAAGCTTCTGAAGGATTTGATATTTGTTTAATTGAGATTGGAGGAACAATTGGAGATTATGAAAACATCCCGTTCCTATTTGCATCAAGATCTCTTGAAGCAGAACTTGGTAGAGAAAATGTCTGCCACATAATGGTAACCTACATGCCGGTTCCAAGCCATATTGATGAAATGAAAACCAAACCCACTCAACTAGCCATAAAACTTCTTAGAGAAAACGGGATTCAGCCTGATTTCATTCTTTGTCGAGGAAAACACGCTCTTGATGAACCAAGAAAAAAGAAAATCGAAAGATATGCAAACATCCATTCAGATCATGTAATTTCTATGCCTGATGTAATCGGAGATAAAACTGCGAACACAATCTACGTAATCCCTTTAGATCTCGAAAAAGAAAATTTCGGAGAAAAAGTTCTTACAAGATTAAACCTAAGGAGAAGAAAGCAGGTAGATTGGTCACAATGGTCTAAGATGGTTCGAAGAATCTCAAGTCCTTCAAAAGAAATAAACATTGCACTCGTTGGAAAGTACTTAGATATTGGAAACTTCCAACTTACTGATTCATATCTTTCGGTTGCGGCTGCACTCCAACATGCCGGGGCAAAAAATGACGTAAGGATAAAGATTCATTGGGTAAATTCAAAAGATATTGAAAATTGGAAAGTAGATTTCAAGAAGTTTGATGGAATTCTTGTACCTGGGGGATTTGGGAACTCTGGAGTTGAAGGAAAAATCCTTGCAATAGAACACGCAAGAAAAACGAATACCCCGTTTCTAGGATTATGTTATGGATTACAGCTTGCAGTAGTCGAATTTGCGAGGAATGTATGTGATCTAAACGCAAATTCAACAGAGATCAATCCAGAGATAGAGCACAAAGTCATAGATATTCTCCCAGATCAAGTCAACGTCAATAATAAGGGCGGAACCATGAGGCTTGGGGCCTATCCAGCAATCTTAATGCCAAATTCAAGAGTTAGTAAGATCTATGGGTCTGAAAAAGTTTCAGAAAGACACAGACACCGATACGAGGTAAATCCAAAATATCACAATATCCTTAAGGAAAAAGGATTAATTATCTCGGGAAAGAGTCCTGACGGAAAGCTCGCAGAGTTTATCGAACTCCCAAATCATAAATTCTTCATCGCAACTCAAGCACATCCCGAATTCAAGAGTTATCCCGTAAAACCCGCACCATTATTTGATGAATTTGTTAAGGCTTGTATGGAAAAGCCAGAAAGTCCACAAAAGAATAATCCACAACAACCTCAACCTACTCAAAATCAATCACGAGAAATCCGACAAGGTACGCAAGAATCATCACATCCCGAAGAATTGAAGAAATGGGAATAGAATCCTCGTGACAATGTAATCAATCTCATAAATATTTATATACTTTAATTCTTAGATAACGAAATGGGTACTAAAATGAGAAAAGTTGGATTCACTTTTAATGAAGCTAGTTTAAAATCCTTAGACGATATGTGGGCAAGATCCGGATTGCCAGATAGGGCCGCTGTTGTCAAACAATCCTTACAAATTCTCCAAGCCCTCCAAACACAAGAGGCGCAAGGTTATACTCAAGTATCTGTTAGAAATCCTGAAACGGGAGAAGAAAGATTCTATAATGGATCTTCATTAGATCATTTTCTTAGAAACTAGTTACATCCTAACTTTTTTAAACGACTTTTATTAAGTTATTAGATGAGAAAACTATCTTTTCTATTCGTAGGACTTTTATTAGCGATTCTAGTAACAACCATGATGGCTGGGGCTTCTCCCCAAGAACAAACAAATGTTTATTATTTCTATGGAGAGACTTGCTCACACTGTGCTGTTGTTGCCGACTCGAACATCTTAGAAAAAGTAGCCGAGATGGAAAATGTTTCAGTAGCAAAATACGAAATATATAACGATCAAGAGAATAGAGATTTATTCTTAGAAACAAGCGAAAAAATAGGATTAGAACAATCTCAAATGGGGGTCCCATTTTTAATCATAGAACAAAACGGAAAGTATTCCTACCTCTCTGGAGATAGCCCAATTATAAATAATCTAGAAGAAGAAATAACAAATTTCAAGGGGGTAGAATCCAAGATTGATCCAACTACTGAAACTCTTACTCTAACCATGATTCTCAGTGCAGCACTAATCGATTCAATAAATCCGTGCGCATTTGGAGTACTTCTTTTCTTAATGGCCGTTCTCTTATCCATGGGATCTTCCAAAAAAGCACTAAAGGCCGGAATAATTTACACTATCGTTGTCTTCCTCGCCTATCTTGCAGCAGGAATCGGAATTCTAAGACTAATCGGATTCTTCTCAATAATTAATTACATAACTGCAATCGCAGGAATCTTAGTACTTATCGGAGGAATAATTGAGATAAAAGACTTTTTCTGGTACGGAAAAGGAATTTCCTTAAGGATCCCGACAAAAGCAAAACCGGTCCTAGAGAAATTAATTCATAATGGGACCCTCCCTGCAGTTATTATCCTTGGGATAATCGTGGCAGCAGTAGAGCTTCCTTGTACTGGGGGAATTTATCTGGCGATTTTAACAATAATGTCCAAAACGCCTGCTTTCGGAATAGGCTACCTGATACTTTACAACTTCATATTTGTTCTCCCACTCCTAGTCTTAACATTATTAATCTATAAGGGAACTCACGTTGACAACATAAAGGTCTGGGTAGACAAAAACAAAAAATACATGAGACTGGCTGCAGGTATAATTATGATCATCCTGGCAATATACCTTCTAGTATAATTAATCTTAAATATCTAAAAACCACCGAAATAACATGGGAATATTAAGCTATATCAAAGGAATAGGAAGCAACACCCTTTACTATCCGGGATGCCTTACTGAAGGAGTTCTTAGCCAAGAATTTGAGAACTATAAGGAAATATTCAACAAACTAGGGGTAGATTTCATTCTTTTGCCTAACAAACCCTGTTGTGGCCTCCCCGTTCTAAATGCAGGGTATAAAAAAGATGCAAGAAAGCTTGCAAAAAAGAACTTAGAGCTTTTTAAAAAACATTCAATCAAAAAGATAATTACAAACTGCCCTTCCTGTTATCATACTTTCAAGGAAATTTATCCGACACTTCTAAGGGACTGGGATATTGAGGTAGAACACGCAACAATTACAATTCTTAATGCACTTCAAAAAAAGCGTATAAGGTTTAAGGGAAATGATGAAGATCGTGAACCAATAACCTATCATGATCCTTGTCATCTTGGAAGATATTCAGAGATCTATGACGAACCAAGACAAGTTATAGAACTTCTTGGAGGAAAGATTATTGAAATGAGACATAATAAAAGAACTGCAATGTGTTGTGGCGGGGGCGGAGGAGTTCGGGCAAACTTTCCAGAACTAGCAAAAAAAATAGCAAAAAAAAGAAGTGAAGAAGTTCCAAAAATCGCAACAAAAATTATCTCTCCATGCGGATTATGTTTTGCAAATATCAAAAGTGCAGATGAGCGAAGTACAGAATTTTCAACATTCGTATTAGGTAAATTAAGGGGTCTAAGAAGATGACATTAAATAAATCTACAACGAAATCTTATGAGACTGATGCGTCAGGATTAAGGGGGAAAGCTAAGGAAGTCATTTTCCCAAATTCAATACCTGAAGTTCAAAAAATAGTAACTATAACTCCTAAAATTGTTCCAAGAGGTGGAGGAACCGGACTTGCAGGTGGAGCAGTTCCACAAAATGGACAAGATACTGTCTTAGATCTTTCAAAATTAACTCGGATTCAAAGTTTAGATAAAGAAAGAAGTTCCATCGAGGTGGAGGCAGGAGTAATTCTAGATGACTTGCAACATCACTTGAAGAGATATAACTTGGAGTTTCCGGTAAATCCTTCTAGCCACACTATTGCAACTATTGGGGGAATGATTGCGACAGATGCTGTAGGATCAAGAGCAATAAAATATGGACGTACCTCGAAATGGGTAAAATGGGTGGATATTGTTGATAGTCAAGGAAACCTTCAGAGAAAGGGAGCAACAGAACTTAGTGATTATGCCGGAATGGAGGGAACTACGGGGGTGATTGTTAAAGCATGCCTAAAACTTTCTCCGAGGAAATTAAGGACCGCGTCTTTGGTCCCTCTCGAAACAGTTAAAGAAACTCTGGCGTTAGTTCGGCAGTTAAAACTTGATTCTTCAGTAAGTATGATGGAATTTATGGACAAAAGGATCTCTAAGGATCTAGGATTAGAAGAAAGATATCATTTAATTGTGGAATATGAATCCGATAAGGGGAAAATAAAAGATGGTGCATACGAAAAACTTCTAGCCCTAAGGGACAGGACCTACCCATTACTTGCATCAGAAGGTTATACTAGAATTGAAGACCCAAAGATCCTAACCGATAGATTCGATAAAATTATGCCTTGGTTTGAATCAAAAAATATTCCGGTCTTCGGACATCTTGGCGTTGGGATTCTTCATCCCTGCTTTAATCATGATCAAGAAAAATTTATCCCAGAAATGATGAAACTTGTGAGAAAACTTGGGGGACAAATAAGTGGGGAACACGGAATAGGACTACTAAAAAAATCATTCATCGAACCAAATGATAAAAAAATCCTAGTTAACATAAAAAAGAGAACCGATCCAATAAATAAATTCAATCAGGGAAAAGTAATATGAGTACAAAAAAAGTATCCAAACAAGATAAGCTAGAGGCAGAAAATTTAATGGAAGAAGTACAGGAAATTATCTCTCCTTGTATCAAATGCGGAATGTGCAAGTCTTTTTGTCCGGTGTTCAAAACTCTCCGGGAAGAACATCACTCCCCGAGGGGGAAGGCAGTAATACTTTCGGAAAAGATTCTAGATAAAGTACTCTTTCAGTGTAATCTCTGTAAGGCTTGTGAGGTAAGATGTCCCCTAAACATCAAAGTCTGTGATGCAATTAAGAAAGCAAGAGAAGCAATGGTTCTCAAGGGTCACGAACTTAAACAAAATAAAGAGATGATAACAAATATTCGAAAGACGAATAATCCCTTCGGAAATGATCCAGAGAAAAGCAAAGATAAATTATACTGTTGCTAAATCTTCTTCAAATTTCTAGCCAAAATAGCCCGCCTTTCAAGCTTCCGAGTGACCTTAATCTTATTAAGCCCAATTTTCGTCGGGTTCTTAATAACGTCTCCCGCTTGGGCTGCAACAATAGAATCAAGCAAACGAACAGGAATCTTTTTATCAACTGGAATTCCCAACTGTCTATGGAGCGTCCCTTTCTTAAGCCCAATTTTTTGGATCCATTTCATTACATTCACCTCCTTTTTATTTTACTATCTACCTATTCCCAAACCAAAACTCTAATTTCTCTTTTCCATCTTCCTTTTTCTTTTTGTGAAGTCTAACAAAACCAAATCGCTCAAATTGAATAATATCTCCCACCTTAAGTTTCTTAAGTGCAGATTCTCCTAGTCCATGAATAATTGTACCGTCGTCCATCCTGATTTTTGTATCAACATTCTCAGCATTAGCCGGTAACCATTGGATGAATTTAGTTTCCAAGTCATTATCCGGATCTTCAGAAACAAAACTAAAATCTCTCGGACGTATTTTTCCAACCTCACCAGACTTAAAATTAAGTAAGTGCATCAACCGATAATTCCCGTTACGCATCAAATCATAATCTTGTCCGGGAATAAAGAACTCTTGCCGGGTCATATACTCTCTAAATCCCTTCTTTCCATCCGGGTGGAGAGGTAATTTAGCATGAAATTCAGGACAACCACCTATTTTGATTTTCTGCGGCCTTTCTACAAAGAAATATCTTGGGACGTCTGCAAGATTTTTCTTATTAATTGAATATAGTACATCTACCGGAACAACTGCATTAGACCTCTTAACTCCCATACCTAAAATAAATTCGCGAATAGTCTCCGGTAATATCCCCCTATCCTTCAAACTTCTCAAACTCCAAGTTCTGGGATCATTCCACCCCGTATAGGTTCCTGATTTAACTTCTGCAGCCCCCTTGGACTTGGAAATCTTTACACCCTCAATTGCAAAATGCCCCGTGTGAATAACTTCAGGGTGCTTCCATCCAAAAATATCCCAAATAAACTTCTCAACCTTAGTTTCCATCATTAGTTCCATCCCCCTAATAATATGGGTAACTCCCAAAAGATGATCATCAATTGCCCAAGAAAAGTCAAGAAGGGGATAAACACGATACTTTTTCCCAAGCCTAGCGTGAGGACGATCAGATATTCTAAACATGATACGATCTCGAAAGGCAGGGTTCGGATCATCCATAGAAGTTTTAAGTCGAACGGTAAAACTTCCAACAGGAGCATCAAACATTTTCTTCCATCTCTTTTCATGTTCACTAGGCAACAATCTTCGACAACTACACTCAACACCCTTAACTTTCAGTTCATGCATCTCATCCTGCGGACAAGAACAAACGTACAAATAACCTTTCTTAATCATCTCTTCAGCATAAGCATAGTATTTCTCAATCCTGTCAGATTTGTAAATAATCTTTTTATCATATTTTGCTCCAAGAAATTTAACATCTTCTTCAATCATCTTATATGCTTCAGGTTCAATTGGTTTAGCTTCAGAACCAATTGTATCATCCATAACTAAAATCATTCTCCCCCCATACATTTTTGCATACTCATCATTGAGGATTAATGGTCTAGCATTTCCAATATGTAGGGGTCCCGAAGGAAACGGAGCAAATCTCGTGATAACTTTCCCATCTTCTGCATTAGGCAATTCGGGCAATCCTTCACGAACTTCTCGCTTACTAACATTTACCTTCAATTTATCAAATTCTTCTGCCTGTTTTTCCATATCCAGAGAATTAACTGCCTTCAAAACTTCCATTATTTTTGGGAGGATTTCCTTAACCTTATCTTTCTCAAGTCCTTCTGCGAAAAGCCCAGCCAGAACCGCACCCTGATTTGCCTTTCCCCCATACTTTAGAGCATTCTCCAATGCATAGGCACGAATAATTTTCTTTGAAATTTCTACCATACTTAATAGAGAAGAGACAAGGTTTTAAATTTGTTGTTTATCCGGAGAATTACCAGCCCATAACTCCAACACTCGAATCGCTAGTAGAAGGACTAGCTTCAACACCTGCCTTTCTCTCAAGAAGTTCAATCCTTTGTTCTAACTTGTAAATCTTATTATCCAATTCTGTTATTTTTGCATCAACTTCTCTCTTATCATATCCCCCACTAGAACTTGAAAAACCATCAGAACTAGAAGAAGAACCTGAAGAGTCCATAAATCCAAAGAATTCTGAATTAGATCCTGATCCTGAGTTTTCAGAGCTAGCTTCTGACGAATCCATTCCAGAAACAGAAGAACCAACCTTCGAAGAGCCAACACCCAACTCGACAAAACCATCCTTATTAGTCGGAACTTCTACATTATTACGCGGGATCACAACAACGCCTCGCTTTTGTAGCTCTCGAACATCAATCATCCTCTTCTTTTTTCTAAACAACATAATTCATATAAGAAGAACCTTTATTTAAAGATTGCTAAACAAACTTTTATATATCCTTCAATCTATCTTACAGTATGGGTGACATTAAAGAGGTAGTGCCAAAAATTACTAAGTTTAAGAAAGGAAAACCAATTTCTTCCTTTAAGCTAACTTTTGATTCTCAACAAGTACAGCCAGAACCAATATACTATTGGCTTCTTGATTTCGTTCAGGATGGGGGATGGGAAACAAAAAAGATCACAGATAATTTTTCAGCATCTCCAGGTTCAGGACAATTTGCAGATATTGGACAAAGAGTAACACGAATGCAAGAGGAGGGAATGAAAATCCTTGGAGGATTAAACCAAGTAATCAAGTCCTCGTTAAATTTAATTTATGATCTTAAGGAATTCAAGATGAGGCTAGTACACTATGATGACTCAAAATCCGATAGCAAACAAACAAGAGAAAGTGGAATGCTTGCATTAAAACAGATTTGGCTTGATAGTGTAGATTTAAAGCGGGGCCGGGGATCCATTCATCAACTGGCTGCGGAGGGGGGATATACCACAATTCGTGAGGTTTTTATGATGGCAAACAGCATTAACGATCTTAAAAAAATGAATAAGGAAGATAAAGATGGGGGGGGAATAATCAATGACCAGATTCTAAGGATGTTAATTCCAAGGCTTGCAGAGTTCAATAAGTGGGTAGAGTATTCCGAAAAGGAACTAAGAAAAAGATTCAATATTGAAAGGTCTTATCTAAAATCTCAGGTAGAGACAATAAAACTTTATTCTTCCTGGATGAAACCGTATCTAAAGGCTGCAGAAGAACTTCGACAAAAAGGTTTCGAAGGAAACGCAGCATTAGTCAGTGCATTTAGTACTTCAATGTTCGAACTAACTCTTTTTGGAAAGAGGAAAGTTAGCGTTCCAGAAAAATTTGGTAACGCAAAACTAAAACGGGATTATTATTCCTGTATTCTAATTAGTTTAGTTTATCGGGGGCATCTTTCGCGGAGAGAAACCCAACAAGGAGATTATGGATTTGTGATGGGTGGAAGAATAGATATGACCTTCGATTCCTATGCCCTAAATAGCGAAGAAATGGAATTAATGGAAAAAGAGCTAACAAAAGAAGATGTTGAAGATACTCTAAAATTTTCAAGCGATGTTGCAGGAGATGCTTTAGCGGAATTAAAAGACGATCTAGACGAATTCTTAACTGATGAAGATGATAAAAAAGAAGAAAAGAAGAAAAAGAAAAAAGAAAATGACATCAATCCATTCTCTGCACTCTTCAGTTTATTCAAACCTTCCTCAAAAAAGAAAGGAAAGAAAAAAGAAATTGCTAATCTAAAAAGCATAAAAGCCGATAATTTTGTAGAAAGAGCAGTTCGTGCTAATGCTGCCCAGAGTGCGGCCGATGGAATTTACTTAGTTTATGATATCTACAAGAAATCACATGGCATGGCTTCCTCTCCAGAAGGATTCGAAAACTCAGATGAGGCAGAAACAACAGAACCTGCAGTTGAATTTAAGGATGTCTTTAAGAAATAAGCTTTTTAGGCAATTTTCTCAAACAATAAAATAATTAAACGTATTTTTCTATGATTTTTAATGGCAAAGAAAGCTAAAACTGTAATTGTTAGAGAAAAAGGCCCAGCTATCCGAGAAGTCGAAAAAGAAGAGAAATTTGAAGAAGAATCAACAAAAGAAGATTCAGAAGACTCTGGGAAAGAAGAAGATTTTGAGGACTTTGTGGAGGACCTTTGGGAGGACAGACAAAGACAGTCAGAACGAGAACCAGAAGACGCATTTACTCCAGAAGGCCTTATTTTAGAATCGGGACAGGGAGCACAAGACATTCCAACAACTCTTGAAGACTCCTTAGGCGATGCTCCGGATACATTTGGGGATCAAGGAGAAATGGCTGGGAATGACATGTACAATACTGGCGGAGGACAAGATGGCGGAATCTATGGTGCCGCAGGAGATAGTGCCGCAGGAGATATGTATGGCACTAGTGCGGGACAGGGAGGAAGCCCTTACAGCACTGGCACAGGTGCTGAAGAAGGATCAAATAGCATGTACAATACGGGACAAGGAAATGATACAAACTCCCAAGGCTCCTTGGCATATAATGCTGGACAAGGAAATGCTCAAAATAAGGATAATACAAATAATCGGCAAAAAGACAAGGGCGGCTTAGAAAATCGAGGACTTGGCGGAAGAAGTTCAAAAAAAGGAAAGTCTAACTCCTCTGGAGCGCTTTATCAGGCGAGACACTAATTTTAAATAATACAAATATTTAGTATTATTAGGTGATAAAATGGACTCATATGGTACAACAAGTTACGAATCTTTTCAGGATGGCACTGTCTCCTCATTAAGTCCAGACTTTGGAACTTACGGTTCTACCGGATTTAGACTAAACGCGGGAACAATCGGTTTTCCAGGATCTGCAGCGACGGCAAATCAACTTGGAGAAACAGTAAATGCACTAAAACACGGTGTTAAAACATTCGAAGTAACCCTCCTAGGTGTCCAAGATGCTGACCAGGCAATCCCTATCCAACATTTTAAGGAAATGAGAGCACTAATGAAACTTTCTGGAGTTAAACCCTCTGTCCACGGACCATTGGTGGATGCAGCAGGATTTGGGGAACAGGGTTGGGGCGGTGAGCACGTAATGGAAGATAATCAACGGAAGATGTTTGACGCGATAGAGAAAGCACACATACTCGATCCCACCGGGAATATCCCCATAGTTTTCCATTCAACAAATGGTGTGCCTGGAACAGAATGGAGGCCGGGAGATACTAGCAAGGGAGAGGATAGATTCAAGGAATTTCAAACTCCTGTAATCGATCAAGAAAGCGGAAGAGTATCACAGGTTAAAGAACATAGATCCTATTATATGAGTAGTACACCAGAAGAATTCAAACTTGGTGAGAAAGATATCGAGGAGGGGGGATCCCTTATGACAACACGGGCGGCAATAAATAATCAAAACGCTACAGATTGGGATGAAAAATTAAAAGATATTACCCTCGGAAAGAGATATGCTGATCAGGCCCTTCAGGATGCACTCGCTAATGCTCAGGGACTTAACCTAACCAATCAAGAAATAAAATCAAGAGAAGATATGGTAAAATTGGATATGGAAATGAAATCTCATCCGGAGATTGAACGTGAGTTCACGAAGGCTGCAACTCTACTAGATAATAGTAATACTTCTTTCCGTTCCTTATTCAATAGGGCTTATAAGTACGGGACAGATGCGCAAAGAAAAGAACTTAAAACGATGGCATCTAACTGGCAAAAAGAAAAAAAGGAAGATAAGAAAGAGGTCGCTAACATCTTCCAAAAACAAATTAGGGAATCTCAACGGCAAGATAAGTATTTTAAGGAAATGAAAAGTATCACTACCGGCGGAGGAGAGATAAATGGAAAAATGATTGGGGGAGAAGATTTCCTGGCACCACAGGTCAACATGGCTGCAGAAGATTTTGCAATGAAAAAGGCTGCCAAAACATTCGGGAATCTTGCTTTAAAATCCTATGAAAAATTTGGAGAAACCGCCCCGATAATCGCAATAGAAAACATGTATCAGGGAATGGCATTCTCGCGGGGAGAGGACATGAAAAATTTGGTAAAGAAATCAAGAAAACAATTCGAGAAAAAACTAAGGGATGAACAAGGCTTATCAAAGGGGGACGCAAGAAGGGTGGCCAAGAAACAAATTGGGGTGACCTGGGATGTTGGGCACCTGAATGTAATGCGAAAGGCAGGGTTCGATGAAAAAGATATTGTGAAGGCAACAAAAACTGTCGCCCCCATGGTAAAACACGTACATCTAACGGACAACTTTGGTTATTCTGATTCTCATCTAGTTCCTGGAATGGGAAATGTCCCATTCAAAAAGATCCTTGAACAATTAGAAAAAACTGGTAGGCTTGATGAGATGAGAAAAATAGTTGAAGCACCAGGATTCATCCAACATTTCAAAAAATTACCTCATTCCATGGTTCTTTCAGCCTTTGGTTCTCCAATCTACGGAGCAAAAATGGCTCCCCACTGGAATCAGGCAGCGGGGATGGTGGGATCATATTTTGGAGGATATGGGACCCTAAATCCGCAACAGCATCATTCAATTTATGGGGCAGGTTTCACAACAATGCCTGTTGAGCTAGGGGGGATGATGGATGGAGGCCAATCAAGATTTGGCGGAACACCAATGTCCTAGGTCAATACATTTATAAAATTGAATTACTAATTACTATAAAAGAGGATGGCAAAAAAGAAAGTTTCTAAACCTAGTCTAAAGAAAGGGGAGTCTAAAAAACCCGAGACAAAGATAGTCAGGAACAATGAGCCAAAGACGCTAAACCTTGTCGGAGAAAGGGAAATAGCTCTAGATTTTGCAACAAAAGTCTATAATGAATTTGATCAGATGATTAAGTCAATCGTTCTTTTTGGGTCATCTGCAAAGAAGATCTCAATGCCAGATTCAGATATAGATATAATAATTATAATCGACGACGTATCCATTCAATGGGATCAAGAACTTATTGCAACCTATAGGGAAGAACTTGGGAAACTTATCCAAAACAATCCTTATAGAAAAGCATTACATATCAATTCCGTAAAACTTTCCACATGGTGGAGCGATTTAATGAGGGGAGATCCAGTTGTAATAAACATTTTAAGATATGGGGATGCACTTGTTGACTTCGGCGGGTTCTTCAACCCATTACGAATTCTCTTGAAGGACGGAAAGATCAGATCAACCCCTGAATCAATTTATACCCTTTTACAGAGGGCTCCGGCACATATGGTTCGTGCAAGAGATTCAATGCTTGCAACCGTAGACGGGCTATATTGGACAATGGTAGATTCTGCACATGCTGCGCTAATTGCTGCAAATATTATGCCGTCATCTCCAGAAGAGATTGCAGAAGTAATGACTAAACATTTCGTAAAAAAGAAACTTCTTCATAAAAAATATCCTGCCTACTACGAAAGTGCGAGAGTTATCGCAAAAGATATAGTTCACGGAAAAAGAAGAGAAATCACTGGAAAGGAAATCGATGATCTCTTTACAAAAACCGATGATTTTCTCGGAGAAATGGCAAGACTAGTAGATAGTCTAATCGATAAAAAAAATAATTAAAAAATTAAAAATAATTAGTTCCCGTTATTCTGAGCAGCCATTGCAGCTTCATATTCCGCAATAGTTGTTCTTGCCAAATCATTTAGGCCTTCAACCATTGGAATAACCTGTTCAAGAGCATTCTGGGAGAATTCTCCGATACTTGCTCTTTTGTTCTGCATCCATTGCTGAAGTTCCTGAACCTTTTCCTGAGCCGGTTCTGGACCAAGTGCTTCCAATTTGCTCCTAACTTCTTGATTAAGGGCCATAATGCCTTCTGCCTGATCATTACCATAGGCATCAGCTAACTTAATATTATCTGCAACGAACTTAGGGAATCCGTATTCTCCAACTGTTCTAATTGCCTTATTCTTTGCATTAATTCCAAATTCATCAACTATTCTATCCTTGAATGGCGTAAAAAATGCCATTTCAATAGGTTTAAGATTCTCTGCCTTACCTGCAAAATAAGCCTCAGGATCATCAGAAATGGCCTTCTGTTCAGCCCTATAAAATTCAATAGCATCAACAACTGGATCAAAACTAGCCCCCCTACCTTTCTTAAAAGTCGGCATTGTAAATACCATGTTGAATAGACCTTCTCCTCTTCCTTCCATCCATGCGATTTCAGCAAGAGCATTAGCATATTTAACTCCGTATTGAGTCATTCCATCTTGAGCAACCATAACACTACCTTTTCTAGCAGCCTCTACTTGTGCGGACGGAAGTCCTGCCAAAGCATCTTTATTACCAAGCATTATTTCCGAGAAAGTAGCAATATCTGCTCCAGTTATTTCTTTAGCTTGATCGTATCCTCTTGCAAAAGTTCCTGCACTCCATCCAGAATCTGCATTTAATGGAGCATAGGCTAGATCAACTAATCCTCCGTCTTCATTAACAAATTGTGTTGGTGTTATGAATCTTTCATAATCCCTCACGTTTTCATTTCCATTAACCATGTTTATTTTAGAAATATAGACTTTATAAACCTTTCGGTGTGTTGTATCTGGTGAGGGGTAACAGAATGCGCATCTAATCAACTAAAAATATCTTCCTTCTTCCTTTCTTCAACTATTTCGATATCACTTGGCTCTGAATTTGGCCGTTCAAATTCTTCAGTATTAGTTTCAGCAGGTTCCTTATCCACTACTTCAATATCACTTTCTGGAGCCCTAGCTTCTTCCCCATTTCTTTCTGATCCTTCGCTAGAACTATCAACAACTTCAATATCATTTTCTTTGTCAACCTGCCTAACTCTCTCTGCTTCATCTTCTACTCGCTCATTCAATTCTTTCTCAACAGATTCCCTATCTCCGATCGGTTCAATTACACTTTCTCCTCCCGCATTTTCTGGGTTTTCTTCTCTCCGAGGATTATTTTCTACAACCTTATTTCCTTCATTTTCTACAACCCCCCCATTATTTTCCTTAATGTTTCCATCAACATCTCCACCCTTATCGCCCCCCTCCAATCTCAAAACTAACTCCGAGATTTCCTTAGCAACATCCGCATTAACAGAGATAGAATCAATTCCCTGCTTAACTAAGAATTCAACCATCTCTTTTTTAGAACCTGCCTGCCCACAAATAGAAGTCTCAACCCCCTGCTTTCTACATTCACGAATCACTCGGGATAATTGTTTCAAAACCGCCCAGTTCATTTCATCATAGATATATTGAACATCTTCATTTCCTCGATCAATTGCAAGAGTATACTGCGTCAAATCATTTGTTCCAAATGAAATAAAATCAAGTCCAACTTCACAAAGATCTTTTATCAAGATTGAAGCGGCAGGAGTCTCAATCATAACTCCAAATTGAACATTACTAATTCCCATCTCTTCAAAAATCTTCTTAGCTGCCTTTACCTCATCAACAGAAATAACTTGGGGAAACATAACTCCAAATTTATGTCCCTTATCTGCAAGTTCCTTAATTGCTCCAAGCTCTGCCTTAAAGATTCCAAGATGTTTCAGTGAAAACCTAATCCCGTGATTTCCTAACATTGGATTCTTTTCAATCTCTTTTGGGGCACCCTTTAGATTAGCATATTCATCACTTCGGATATCTGAGGAACGGATCCAGATTGGCTTTCCAATAAATGTTTCAGCAATCTTTCCAAGACCCTTAACTAACATGGCCTTATACTCTTCTAAGGTTCCTTCAGCCTCATAAGCAATCGGGTGTTTTCCTGCAGATGCGATTAAACCTTCCAATCGAACAAGTCCAACACCGTCCGCATTTGTCTTAGCCGCTCGCTCAGCATATTCTGGTAAGTCAACCATAACTTTTATTCGAGTTTTAGTTTTAACAATTGGCAAGATTTCAACCTTCTTACTCTGAGCTCTTCCAGAATAAACCTTACCCCTAAAACCATCCACTGTAACTTCCTGACCATCTTCCAAAACCTCTAACGCATTATCTGTCCCAACAACTGCGGGAATACCCATTTCACGAGATACAATCGCTGCATGTGCTGTGATCCCCCCCTCACTAGTAATAATCGCCGCAGCCTTTTGCATAGTTACAACCATGTCCGGATTAGTCATTGCAGTAACAAGAACATCACCTTTTCGAATCTTGCCCAAATCTTCCATAGACTTAACAATTTTAACAACTCCTGAAGAAATCCCTGGAGATGCGGCAAGTCCTTCCGTTAAAACTGGTCCTTCAAGTTCGTCTCCCTCACCCTCTTCCTTGCCATCACTCCCTGCTTTCAAGGTCGTAATCGGCCGAGTCTGTAAAATATATATATCCTCATTCTCAATTGCAAATTCAATATCTTGCGGTTTCTTGTAATGTTCTTCTAATTTAATCGCATATTCTGCCAACTGCTTCAATTCATAAGTTTTCAAAACTCTCTGTCCGGATTTTTCTGGGCTTAATTGAACTGTTTTTGTAATTCCTGATGCATCTCTAACAATTGCAATTTTCTTCTCAGCAATTTTCTCATCTACAAGATCAAAAGCCCTAGAAACTGTTTGCTGGTCTGGTTTGATTTTCCCAGAAACAATACCTTCCCCTTGTCCAAAGACAGATTCTACCAAGACATCGTCCGTGTTTTTTACTGGATGTCTAGAAAAAATAACTCCGGACTTATCTGAATTAATCATTTTCTGAACAATCGCGGCAATACCCACAAGATCTTCAAATCCTTTCTTCTTTCGGTAATATATCGACCGGGCTGTAAAAATAGATGCAAAAACTCGCTTGACTTTTTCAATCAAATCATCATTTCCCTTAACATTGATAAAACTTTCTTGCTGTCCTGCAAAACTTGCATCTCCCAAATCCTCTGCAGTGGCCGAACTTCTAACTGAAACAAAAACAGGCTCACGAGCAGATTTCAAAATGGCCAATGCTCCAGGGGAACTTTCAAGACCGCTCAAATCAACATTAAAATTATCATAGGCTTCCAAAATTTCACTTCTAAGATCCTCGGGCATTTCCGCAGCAACCATGATTTCCCTAATCTCCTTAGCTTTGCTCGAAAGACCATCAGTATCATCAACATCAATCTTATTCAAAATCTCTCGAATCTGATCCTTAATCTCCGTCTTTTTCAAAAAATGATCAAATGCCTTAGTTGTGACAACAAAAGCCTGGGGAACCGGAAATTTTGAATTAAACATTTCACCAAGATTAGCCCCCTTACCTCCTGCGAGCTTAACATCTTTCTTAGATAAATCGGAAAGCCATGCAATGTACCCCTCTTTCATAAATTCCAAGAGCTATACGATTATTTAAAGTTTGTTGTAATAATTTCACTATCTTAGAACCTGCCAGAATCAGAATATCTCATAGTATAACCGAATCGCCCACTAACTGGGGAACTATCATACTTATTTTGGTTCCATTCATACGGTGATCCCGAAGGCCTTTCAAACACATATCCTTTGGATTCACCATCTCCACATCCACATGCCATATTATCTCAATGAATATTAGTCTTTTATGACTTTCGGTCAAATCTACGAAATAAAAAACACAAAGTATGTCCTACAACATATATGATACAATATCTATATTGCAATATACTATATTGCACCACATACATTGGGACAAATAAAAAACCAAACTTTGCCCTAAGGGCACCAAATCATCCGAATTTTAAGACCGAATTTTAAGAAATAAAAAATGCAAATAAAAAACCAAACCCAAAATCTACGAAATAAAAAACACATAATCAAATAAAAAACACAAATCCAAAGGCGAGGAGCCCAAACAGTCAGTAAACTGAAAGTTGGGCCCCTGCCTTGGATACTACGTCTTGACCACCCAGTTAATTGGACTTACTTGGGCGGATACAGAATCATAAGAATAACCAGGAAGAAGCAGACGGATATCACAACAAGCGAAGGAACGCTCGGAATGTAATATCCTTCGAGTCTTTCAATCTCCTGGAAACTGAAGACGCCACGCCCTTTTTCTCCACAATCCACATGGTACCTGTAACCTTTTTCTGCGCCACCAAAATCCCAATCCCGAATAACGCCTATCTTCCCTTCGGCAGCGGTATCCCGTTGGACGATCTTGATTTGATCATTGATGTGATACGCCGGGCCCCACCACCAGCAGAGGAAGTAAACTCCTGCAAGGAGGAGAATCAGGACCGCCCACCCCCGGGGAGATATCTCATTCAACTTTTTGGCAACCGCCCTTAGGGGACGGTAAACGACCAGCAAGGCAATGAACCCCCCAATCGTGGCCAACACCTGCCAATGATCACCGGCTATTTTCAAAAGTTCATCCATACGTCACTTCCTTTCATTCTGTCAATTCTCTTTCTTCTAGCTCATGCACACACTGCACGAGTAATGCAAGTAAAAAATACTCCCCCTGTCAAGGGCAATTAATCCAACTTATCCCGGACGATCACCAGGAAGCTTCCCAGAATAAATATGATGAAGGATGGAATTCCGGGGATATAGGGGCCACCCAAACTCCTTATCTCCGCGAACAGAAACTTATGCTTTGCCCCCCCACACTCCACAAAGTAGGAGTAGTGGGCCATTTCAAGTTTCCAATCTCTGACCACTCCAATTTTCCCGTTGAGCTCGCTTTGCAGTCGCGTAATCTCAACTTCATCATTGGCGCCATAGACTGGGCCCAACCACCAGCTGAAACAATAAACTATCACTGCAAGGAAAACTATCCCGAAGATCGTCCACATCAGCCACTTTCCGGCTACGCGCCCCCGATCAATAGCTTTTCTTACCAAACGATAGCCCACAACCAGAACAGCGCAGGTAGCCAACGTGGCCAGCACTTGCCAATTGTCACAGGCCATTTTCCAAAGATCATTCATAACTTCATTTCCTTTCATTTCGATTATCACAACCTCCCAAGGGAGAGCTAGTCATCCGGCCCACTGCCAAACAATCTAGCTCCCCCTTACAATCGACCTCTTAATCGAGAGAACGACAACTACGCCTAGTCACTCGCGCCTTCTTTCAGCTTCAGGGAATCCATATTCGCGGCGAGAGCTATCAGGCTTCCGATTATCATCAGGATAAGCGGAAAAACACTCGGGATATAGCAGGGGCCTTCAAACCTTTTGAGTTCCTGGAAGTGGAATTTTCCCAGTTCTTTCGCCCCATAATCCACATGATAGATGAATCCCCCTGGACGAGGACTTTCCCAATCACGGATTATTCCGACCTTTCCTTCCTCGGGGGTATCTCGTTGGACGATCGTGACCTTTTCGTTGATACCATACACCGGTCCAAGGCCCCATGCGAGGAAGTAAATCACTGCCGAGACAATTACCATCCATACGAGGGTCTTCAACACCCAACCCGTAGTGAGATTCACATACCTGGAAGCAACCTTCTTTCCCAAGCGATAAATCACGAAGAGGGAGGCGAAGACAGCCAATGTGGCAAATACCTGCCAGTTGTCGCTCACCATGTTAACAAACTCTTTCATATCTCGTTCCTTTCGTTCAATTCATCAAAACCCCCAAAAGGGAGAGCTAGTCATCAAGCCCAATGCCCAACAATCTAGCCCTCCCAAGGGTAACGCCATCGTCAATATCCGAAGTTCGAAGAGGATTTATTCAGGACGGGTAATCGCAAGTAGATCACCACACAAACCCCGACGGCCATTAAAACAAGGATTGGAATGCCCGGGATATGGGGCCCGTTTAACCTCTTCAGGTGCTCAAAACGGAGGCCGTAGGGTTCATCTCCCTTACAATAAACAGAATACACATAGCCATTGCCCGGAGCGAGACAATTCCAGGATCTGATTATCCCAGTTTCACCATTTACGTCGCTTCGGGGATAAACTATCTCGACTTCGTCGTTGATATGATACGCCGGACCCCACCACCAGGTAAAGAAATAGATCCCGGCTACCACAACAACTGCCAACATGACCGTCTTCAGGAACCATCCACGTGGCAATCCCCGGTACTTGGAAACAACCCTCCTTACCACACGATAGCCCATCAGCAAGGCGACACATCCTGCCAGGGTGGCAAACACTTGCCAATGTCCAACAATAAACTCTTTCATAACTCGTTCCTTTCATTATCTATCTTCATCCCATCTTGCCCGCACACTATGCACGAATAAAACAAGTAGGAAGTAAGTCTTCAGGCGGCGGTCAGGAAGGAGAGGCCAGTTTTATCAGCTTGACCTTTATTTCATCCTTGCTATCCCACCCATATTCGGCCGCTTCCGCAAAGAGATCCAGCCACCATTCGAAGTCGCCGTCACCGAGTTCCATCAACTTTCCAAGGAAGATTTCTCCGAGATTGTCAGATTCTCCATCTCCGAGCATCTTGTCGTAGGTCTCTTTCCAGAGATTGAAGTCGCTACACTCCAACTCTCTGAATATTTCGATTATCCTATCCTCAGAAGGCGAGGAACCCTCTGCGTTTGTGAAGAACTCCCACCATTTGTCCGGGCCCCAATTCCTGGGTCGTTCTTCTATCTGGGTGAGGATCAGTCTTTGCCTGTCATGATCTCCATCAAACATCCCGAAGATAGCCTCCCAGTTCTCAAAGGATACCTCTTCTCTCCCTTCGAGTCTTTTAATGAGGGCATCACACATATTTTCCCAGCCATTATCGTTTGCTTCTTCCAGGAATCCTTTCAATGTCTCGAAATCTTCCTGGGGGAGTTCGGCCACATTTTCTTCGAGAGCATTGTCCGTAGTTTCATCATCGGCCACCCTATAGGCCTCCATGAGTTGCCCCATGGTGGTCACTCTCTTGACCAGTTCTTCACCGATCCTTTCCTCGTGCTGATTGTAGCAGTCCCCACGAAGGGTGCACAACTGTTCAAGGGAGGGATTGGAAGATAAGAGCAGATCGAGGAAAAGATCTGCGACCATCTTCTTGATGCCCATCTCTTCCTTATCGGCCTCTCCAGATTCTGTATAGATGGTTTTTGCCTGATCGAAAGTTTGGATGGATCCGCCTACATTTTCGAGAGCGGTCTGTCTGAGGGGAGATCCAGCTTCAGCCACTTCAAGGACAGACTCCCAATCTTCCGGAGTCCTTGCCCTTCGTGAGATCTGCTCCAGGACTGAACTTTTGAGCGAGGCGTCTCCAGACCTTATGGCCGCATGGCAAAGCTTGATCCAGTTTCCGAATTCCGATCCCACACGTTGGAGCATCTGCGTTCCAGCGTGCCGGTGAAGCTCTGACAAATCTTCATTGCCTATCGAGAGTTCGAACAGTCTGAGGTTATTCTCGAATGTTGAAGCCAATCTGGCGGCTTCACCAAGGGCGCGTTTCTTGAGGGGCTCTTCGGCCTCTCCACTGTAGTACACCTCGATCCACCGATCGAAATTCAGATCGGGGGGAGGCGCGTTATCTTGCACATTCCAGATTGCAAGAGCTTTCATTACTCCGACCTGGGCGGCCAGAGATTCAAATGACATTTCCATAAGGATTACCTTCTTTCGTATTATTCTACTTTTTCGATCTATCCCAACACGATGTCAGGACTCTGTTTTATCCGTCACTCCGACCTTCAATTTTCTCCAGCTTTTGGATGACTGCACGCCGGACTTCGCTTCCCTGGGGGGTTCCGAAATAGACATAGGTGGCCTCCCGTTCCCCTTCAGCTTGTTCGAAGTCTTGCCAGCACTGCGGGATCCATTTTTGGCGGATAGCCCTCCTTATATCTGAATCTTCCGGAGTGCAAAGATACAGGATCTTCAGTCCCAGTGCACTGTTGGCAGCAAGGCACCTGGACAAATGGATCCTTTCAATGCGATTCACAAACTCCGGACTGACCTTCCCGCCGAGGATAACACGAAGGTAGAGCTCGAAAAGCTGTTCCTTGTTCTTCGCATTTTCCAAATGGCCGATAAAGGTCAGATCATCCATCTCTTGGAGATCCTGAACAAGGCGAATCTGGGAATTCATTAAAGCTTCCCTCGAAAAGCTTTCTTCCTTCACCGAACACCCCGGAGACGTCAGGGATCCACAACAGACAACAACCAACAACCAACAAGGCAGTTTCATAACAATTCTCCCTTCAGAGAACAAGGAACAGCGCCGGGCACCCCCCAATAAAACATTACCCGGCCCCATTCAGGTTAGTGAAAAATCAGGCCATCAATTATTCGGCATCGGCAGTCGGAATGTCGCTGAGATCGATCGGAGATCCGTCCGCTCCGCGGTAGGTCCTGAGGAGGATGTCCTCTTCGATGTGGCGTTCGTCGCCATTCGGAAGTTTGATTCGGATTACTCCTTCCTTATCGCGGATAGCGAGAACCACGTCTTTTTCGTCACGCTTCACGATCCCAGTATAGTCATCGACCATGCGACCAGCCGGCGAAAGATGATCATCCACGAAGTCAGTGTCGGCAGTGTACTGGTCACCGCACCCCTGCTCGCCTGCTGCTATAAGGATATCGTCCAGGTTATCTACCGTGGGCGGAGTCTCCATCATATCCAGAAGTGCCTCGGCGATTTCGCCAGGAACTTCGTTGAGGATAACAACGCCTTTTTCACCGTCTGCGCCCTGCCAGGTTCCGTCGCCGTCACCGTCAGTTTCGTTGAGAACGAGAATCACCGGACGGTCGTTATTCTGGCCATATCCGGAGACTTCCATATCCTGTTCGAATGCCACAACGACATCACTCGCGGGAACCTTGAAGATAAGCTTGCGGGTTGCGGAAACGATTTTAAGACCTTTATCAAAATTCACAATATTCTCCTTTCTCCGTTTTGGGGAGAAAAAAAGTAAGGCCCTAACTCTTGTCAGAACCTAAAGATTCCAGCAACTTGCCAGGATCCTTTTAATGTAATGCCATGTTACGTCCCAAAAACTTATCTCCTAATCCTGAGGAGTGTTTCGAATGTGCTTCACAAAACTCCAGATCGCAATCACTCCAGAAAAAGTGGCCCCCGAAGCGATTAAAATCCCTGCAATCTGCTGTGTCATTTCTACTCCTTTCTGGTCAGCTCTCCTTTGAGCCAAACCATTTACGATAGATTTCATCGTATTTACCGCTTTTCCGAATCTTCAACAAGGCGCGGTTAATCTCTTCTCGAAGATTGCTTCCTTCAGGTACGGCGAAGCCGTAGTATTGTTTGTCGAAAATCGGACCGACAACCCCCACTTCATCCGGGTGTTGCTGGGCGAAGAAAAGGACACTTGGGGAATCGAAGACAACCGCATCAACCTTCTCCTTAAGCAGGAGATCATACGATTCTTGGATAGAAGGTGTAGCAACCACCTTAGCTCCAAGGCCCTTAAGTGTCGTAACACTTGTAGTGCCTTGTGCAGTGGCGACCGTCTTTCCTCTGAGATCTCCCGGATGGTTGATCACCGATTCAATGGCCTCGATTTCCCGGACCGTAAAAGCTGTGATGATCGGAGCAGAGACAAGGCCGACAATAACGCAGCCGTTGAGGAAGAGGGGGATGGTTAAGAGCCTTCCCCAAGTCTTCTTGGGATAGATATCTCCAAAACCTATGGTGGTCTTAATTGCCCAGACACACCAGCATGCATCGAAGAATCCTTTCCAATCGTCTGCGATTACGTCTGCACCCTGTTCAGCCCGCCACAACAAGAATCCCCAAACGAAGAATCCAATGAAGAGGATTCCCAAAAGCCCTGCCATCTCCCAGTTGAACAGTCTTCGGAAAATAGACGAGAGGATCGAGGCCTTTTTCTTCTGACCTTTGACAACGATCCTCAATCCGGAATTCATATAGTGGTGTGAGAAGTCGAAATTCTCTTCCCGATCCGCGGTAATAAAGATCCCGGACACTGCCACATCAACCTTCCCTGCCTTAACATCCTGCAGAAGTTGGTCAAATTCCGAACCCTTGTACTGCTTGTACTCAATCTCCCAGTTGAGTTCTCCAGCAATCGCCTCAATTATTTCGATGTCTGATCCCGAAAGGCCAGACTTCGTTGAGGAACTTTCCATCACGCATGGGCGGAAGATTCCCGCACCAATAGTGATTTTCTTTTTTTCCTGCGCTTGCACCGGGGAAACGACTGCCGCCAGAACAAGTACACCAATAACAATCAGAAAGGCGGTTTTTTGCTTCACCTTGAGCTCCTTATATCGGAGGTTATTGAAATAGAAAAAACATCATTTCTTTTTTCGCTGTCTTCTCCCCCCTCCCGAAGATAAGCGTTCCATGAGCCTTCCCCAGATTTGTTCAGCTAAGCTCATCGCCTCGGCATCCTTTCTAGGATCGGCAAAAGCCTTACCTGCAAATCTTCTGGGCAAGTTCCATGTTTGTTGTTCTGAGCTATTCATTGCTCGTTCCTTTCTCCACGCCTAAGGTGGGGATTTATTGGTCAATCAACGTCTTGCGGACCGACTTGCAGGCATTAGTCCACGTATTTACCAACAATCTCCATGAACATGGATGTAACATAGTAACTTCTTCCATTGTACCCAAGGAAACCCCGATCCTTCAGGGTGAGGATAGTTCTCTCAGTAAATTCCTCACCCGCATCCTTGGCCTCAATGAGTTCTTCGAGGGAAAATGACACCCATCCATCTTCCTTGTTGTTTTTAAGGACCCAGATGATGTTCTCAACAGCATCTTTCTCGCCCTGGTCTTTCCATGAAGGATCCCCGAGGGCATTATCTGCATTGACATCGCTCGGGAGGAACTTTTTGCTTTCTTCGATGACCTTCTTGCCGATAGAGGCCAAGTTCGTTCGGTTTACTCCCGATCGGAAGATTATTCCTGCATATTTCACAATTTCGGCGCTTTCGAAGACTTCGTCATCGGAGGTTAACAAAGAAGCTTCGGCCAGGTATACTGCTCCTGCAGCTTCATTCAACAACCCCTCCTCATCGCCAGAGAGTTCTATTTTATGCATGTGCTTTTCTCCTTACGTCTCGGTTATCTTGATATAGAAAAAGAACGAGGCCGGGCACCTCCCCAATAAATCACTACCCGGCCCCATTCAACCAATCCCTCAATATTCAACTATTGCTTTGTTCAGTCGTCGCAACCACCGCCGTCATCGCCGCCGCTATCGTAGTCGCTGTCATCGGAGCACGAGGATTCCGGTTCGGGCTCGGGATCCGGCGCAGGGGCAGGTTCCGGAGCGGGTTCGGGCATGGGTTCGGGCTCGGGAGCCTGCGGGGTTTCATCCAGTTCAACAGTCTGCTGACTGGTAACAGTTCCCGAATCGGCTTCTCCGGATCCGGTGTCCTCAACGTTAGTTTTCACGGCCTGGTCATTCGTTTCAGTCATTGTACCTTTCCTTTCTTGGTACTGTGTAAAAAACCTGCGTCGTAACATTACGACGACTATTGGTACTGCAATTCAACATTCAACTATCGAGATTCGAGTTTAGCCCTCTTTTACGAGGACGCGGATGTTTCTGTCATCCACCGCATGGCCGAGGTGAGCTTCGTAGCTATTACTGTCCCATCGTTCGATTCCCATGCAGAGGGAATCGTTCGAATTGTAGTAGTCCCAGTAATAGTACCTCTCACCGTTTCCAGAGCGGTCGCGGTAGAAGGTGGCATCATTATCGTCATCATAGCGGAATAACTCTGCACCATAACTGAAGTCTTCTTCTTCTTCCAGATCTCTTGAACCGATGCCAAGAGCTTGAAGCTTCAGAAGTTCCGTATAGATGTAGATCTCGATCGAGTCGTCCTCTTCCCACTCGAGGTAGCAGATCTTGCCACTTACGAGCGAAGTAAGGCGCAACTCGAACCACTCGGTGGTTCTGCCGTCCCATGTTTCGGAGTAGCGATTCATCTCATCGGCGTAATACACTTCGTTGCCGATCTGGATGTAACCACCGACCCTTACGTCTATAATCGATATCTGAATCTGATCGGCTTCCGACATGGGCACAGGCATTTGGCGGATGAGTCTTAGGCGTTCGGCCTGTGAGACTGTTTTGTATGTTCTCATTTTGAAGCCTCCTTAGGCTTGTACTACCTGTTCAAGGAATTTGGCTTCTGTTGTAGCCGAAGCGAAGTCACCATCCCTAGCCTTGTCAGCTATGGAAACGATACGTTCCTGGAGAGCCGTGAGCGCCGAGACCGTTGCTTCCTTGGCTCGAATGCGCTCTTCCGCAGCCAGTTTTACAAAGAGGCGGATCTGCTTGGGGAGGTAATCCTCAATGACACGCCCGAGTGTGATGTTAACTTGGGATCCCAGGTTCGTCGGATCAACCTCTTCAACGATCCAGGTCAGCTGATCCACGATATCGTCAACCAGGGAGATGATAGCCTCATCCCGTAAGGGATCATTCATCACCTGAAGGCTAATCGCAGCCAGTTGATCAATCCGCTTTGCGGAGTTATCCGGAGGCAGATCTTCAGGGGCGGCGACAGCAGGAGGCCCAGTGCCCGATGGCGATTGAATCTTGACTTTCGGGGTTTCGGGCTCCGGACTTTTCTTAACCACAGCTTCCTGGTCCTTCAAGTACTTCTTGTACGTCAGAAGGCCCCCAATGATCGCAGTCAGGAAAGCACTACCGATGGCGGTGCCCAAATAGAGGGATCCGAATATCAGCAATGCAATGAGCGTGAGTATATACACTCCCGCAAAGTTAATCAAACCGAGTTTTACGTACTTGTTCAAAACAGTACTCCTTAACTAAAGTTCTTCGAAATATTCGGGGCAACCAGCCCAAGGCAAGCCTTCTCATCGAAAGGTAGAAACAAGCACCTCCCAACAAGAAACAAGGACTGGCTGCCCCACACAACTACCTCAACATCAAATCATCCGGTGGCTAGGGGAAACTATTCGGCGCCGGAGTCGGTGCTGCTGTTAACTGCATCGCTCTTGAATCCCTTGAAGAGGCCATCGAGGAGGGTAGATACGGTACCATCTCCAACAAGCTTCTTCAACACTGAGACAACGCTCTGACCACTTGCGATGGCCTCCGGTCCAAGAGCAACGACCAGTTCTTCAGCCAGCTTCTTGGTGCCCATGGTTTCCATGGCGGCAACCAATCGCGGAGAGATCGCTCCGGCTTGAGCTACGACCGCCGCAACTTCCTTCTCCATCAAATCGACCTGGAGATTCTGATCATGCTCCGCGATCTCCAGACGCTGAGATGCGTCCTTCATCTTACTGTCGCGGATCTTATCGGCAATTACATCCTGCGCATCCTGCGCAACGAGTTTTGCAGTAGCTTGGAGCTCTGCAGCCTCGGAATCGGCCTGGATGTTCGCGAGCTGCGTGGCCTTACTGTGCTCGACACTCAGAAGATCCGCCTCTTGCGATCTTCCTGCCGCCTCAAGTCGAAGCTTGTGGGCTTCTTGGGCGGTGACGTCTGCGTCTCTCTGCTTCTCACGCTGGATCTCCTGAAGACGCGCATTAGTCTCGCGATCACCTTCAGCGTCGGAGATCTCAATACTTCTCGTTACCGCACTGTGCTGGGCCTCAACAAGTCTCGCGGCAATGGACTGGTCGCGAACTTCGATGGTATCGAAGTCAACTTCGTAGACCCTCATGCCGTTTTCGGAGAAAGATCGACCAGGTCGATCACCTTCGGCAGGCTTTTCTCCGAGGATTGCATTGCGGATAATGTCTCGTGCATTTTTCTGGAATTCCGCAATTCCATGTCTGCTGACGAGACACTGGACCAACGAGCGGAGATGGTCTGTCAGGACCTTGACGTAGTTCCTCATGTTGAACCACCTCTTGTTGTCTCCTTCGAAATTCACACGATAGGAGAGCTTAATCCTTACCTTGACCATGTCCGACGTCTCCGCATGGATCTCGTCCGAAACCTTGTTAGCTTCGATCTGGAGATAGGCGGTTCTGAGGGTATGGGCGTCGGTCTTGGGAGTTTCGGTGGAAAGCTCCAAGGAAGCAGGAACTTCATCGTAGTCCAGCAAAACCGTTTTCGGACCGACAACCGTTCTGCGTTCTCCCTTTTTAGTGACCAGGAGGATGCAGAAGTTGGGCCATACGTCGACAGCAACGGCACCGGTGTATTTGTTATCAAGAGTGATTTCTCTTGGGGGGGTATGGGAGGTTTTCCTGGAAATTTCGTCTCCCCCAAAGCCGTCTCCCACTGCCTGTTCAAGAACCGGGGCAGTCGATCTTGAGTAGGACAGAGACTCAAAGTTCTGGGGCATTCCGAGTTCATCTTCGATGTAACTTTCGGAGAGGCCTAATCCTTTGTGACTTCCTCGACGAAGTCGAGGGAGTTCGATCGGTGCTGCTCCAACTCTCGAAGCTCTGAGACGATCATTGAACGCCATGGCTTCCGCGTTATCGGGGTAAAGAAGCTCGACAACTGCCGGGTCGAGGACTCGCTGAACAACAACTTCCTGAGTGGGATCGGGCAGGAACATCTGGTGGCCACGGATCAGTACAACATTCCCGGTTGCTTTCTGGAGAGCATATTTGCCTTCTCCATCCGGGATTGCAATGGCAAAGGTAACTCCAGTGTCATCATCTCCGTACTTGACCACTGCATGTTCCGGCTTCGGCCAGTAAATCTTCTGTTTCTTGCCGGTGATGAAGATTTCCTCACCAGGTCCGCGCTCGGTACCGTCATCGTCGGCACAGGCCTGAGTTGTCTTGATATGGACGCCCATATCATTGTTGAGCTCCACTGCCCTGAACTTTCTTCTTCCGTCTTTCTCGACGAAAACTTCGGTCGGCGTGGGGAACACAACCGCCGGGCCTTGTTCAAAGCGCTTACCGCCTTTTTCATCGCGGAGAACACAGTACTCCATCACTTCCAGAGTAACTGCATCGCGGACATATTTTCCAGTTCCGGAAGGAACGATCTGAATTCCGGTGGGAGGAATAAAGAACGAAACGTCCGTTCCCTTGATGATCAGGCGCTGGCCCATGGAAAATTCCGGACGATCTTCGACGGATTTGATCTCGTCGGCGGAGTCCGTAGCGGAGGCGGGAGAATCCTTGGGCTCTTCAGCAGCCGATTCATCAGCGGTTGAAGTATCCTCCTCGGGAGGGGCCTCATCTCCGGATCCGGTATTCGGATCTTTTTCAGGTGCCGGAGTTTCCTCTGAGGAAGTAGTTTCCTTGAGAACCGCTTCGCCCCAATTATCATTAGCGGCCTTTTCATTGGTGACCTTTGCGACCAGGTACTCATTCGATCGAAGGGTATGGCCATCAATGACCTTTGCTTTTTGTTCAGGCCAAAGGGCAAAGGAAACCGGTCCGGGGATCACAACACTGCTACCCTTTGCCAACTTCGCAGACCCTTGCTTGCTTCCTTCAGAGGGATGTTCATCCTTGCCGTCCTTAAGGCTCTCTTCGCTCACCGGATTGGTAAGAACAACGTACTGTCCTTCGTCTGCTGAGACAAAAGGACTTTTTGATTCTGAGACCGCACACTTAACGAAAATTCGTTTGTCTGCATCCCATCTGACGGCATGTTCTGTCTGTTCCAGCGTGTTCTGACACGGACCAGTCCACACCGAAACATGTCCATTGTTCTCACTCTTGATAAAGACCATTTCGCCAGGGCCTAAGAGAACATTGCTATCTTCACTTGAAAATTCGGGTGTCATAATCTTAAATCTCCTTTCCGTAGCTTTTGCTTACGGAAAAAGGGTTAATTTGCCCAACCAGCTTGTCTGGTCGGCGCAAGGTACGAACAAATTCTCGACAATGTTGACACCTACAGCCTCGTCATCACCTTTCTTTCTTTTCCATCAAGACTCCTTACTAAGATTATTCGAAAAGTCAAGAGAGACAAGCCAAGGAGAGGTTATTCCCCTTTAGGAATCAGTTCATTAGTAAAAATATCCCGTCCTTCTCTAACCCTCGCAATGTAACGGATAATGTTCTTTTTCCTTTTTTTTCGGCGTGCCTTCTTGACTACCTTTTCTTCTTCAGTCAAACTTTCAGCTTCATGTCCTTCCGAACCTTCGATTGGAAGACATCCATCGCTTGGACGACGTAACGATTTCATTCCTAACTCCCTCCAAGGAGATTAAACGAATAGAATAAACAACCAGCCCCTGGATGCTCAAAACAACCTCAAGCAGAGCCCGGAACCAGCCATATCAAACCCTCCAGCAGTTTTACTCCCTCCTGAACGGTCGACAGACACTCCACTTAAATCTTGTAGCCTTCAGTTTGAAGGTTTGGTGCTTCTCGGGAAGATCTTCAATGTCCATTCCCAATGTTTCTCCGGGGCAGGAAGGACATTCATTCCACCGCTCTTCTTCATCTGCAGCCGCCTTTTCAGCAGCAGCTTTCGCCCTTGCAGCTCGCTTCTCAGCTCGCTTCTTCTTAGCAGCTTCGCTACCGATCCAAAGATGGATTATGCCTCGAATGACTGCCATCGAAACCGTAATCACCATGATTGAGGAAACAATGGCTAGAGAGACATACTTCAGAACGGTGAGGACATCGAACCCACACTGCTCACAAATAATTGCAGTGGTAAAGAATCCGATGATTATCCAGGGAATGGGTGCGAACGGCCAAAGCCAACGATTATAGAAGATCGATCGCACCCCCGGATAGGGATTGAAGAAATCTCCCGGATTGACCCAGTTATGGGAATCCAAGGGATTCCGCAATGTTTTGAGATTGATCTTCTTTCCCCACAACAGCAGGATGGTGTCCGTGACAATCAGGACGCCGTAGAGCACCACCAGAAGTAGGCAATACAGAATCGGCTTGGCTGTGAGGGCGTAGATGAATCTCCGGCGGAACGAACACTGATCAACAGGATCATATTTGTGTCCGAAATTGACCCACTTCGACAGCCACTTCGGAGGCTCCTTGGCGAAGAACTCTTCGGGGACATCGATGTCGATTTCCGCGTGTCCAACCTTATGCGCATTAACCTGGTAATGGTTCCAGAACGCCTCATCGTCCCTCAGCTTCCCTTCATCGTCCAGAACATATGCGGCATATTCATTCCGGGTATGTTTCTTGAGAAGACGTTTTCTCATCTTCTTAGCCTCTCCGGTGGACCAGACAAGCGTGGCCTGGACGGTGTGCATTCCAGGACTCAAGAACGAGAGATAAGCCATCTCCTCTTCCACTGGGATGACTCTGCGCTGTTCGACTCCTCCCCCCTTCGGCTTGATCACGATCAGGATATGGAGATTCTTCGCTCCGCTTTCCCGAAGTTCCTGGATCTTGTCCGGACAGATACACCATCTGGCCGTCACAACAGAATCCTCGGAAGTAATCTGTTTTACCTGAAGGTGAAAGATTTCACCGTCCTGGTGTTCCAAGGGAGTTCCGGGCTCAACCGGCGCTTCTTCGACAGGCCCATTACTCTGATTGCTTGCCAAACGTTCGAAGACAACATTGGGCGGATCGCCTTCAGACATTTTGGGCCCAGGTGCCATTTCACCGCCCGAAACTTCCGGTCCGTCCTGCGATGCGGCGTCTTCCGACTCTTCCTGCGTTTCCGGTTCATCTTTATTTTCCGGATCGCCTTCTGCTGCGGATTCAACCTGAGTTTCTACGACTTCTTCCCGAACTTCGGAATCACCCTTAACATCCGGATCATCCTGTATGTTCGACTCGTCTTGCGATGGGCACATAAAGTGCTCCTTTCAACTAGAGTTAACAACCAATGAATA